>FZPS01000062.1_pt4561 | contig 14770 bp, 12 predicted proteins | sample 1817821 | NCBI WGS metagenome assembly FZPS01 (sample SAMEA104158645, study PRJEB21678) | metagenome | place: Germany | collected 2015-04-21 | reverse complement strand
GCTGCATACGGTACAGACACCTTTGCTTACTTTGTGGGAAGTTTTCTTGGAAAAAGAAAGTTGTGCCCTTCTATTAGCCCAAACAAAACCATAGAAGGCAGTATAGGAGGCTTGGTTGGCGGAACAATTTTAATTATCTTGCTTGGATTTATATTAAATTGGGTATACAATACTAATGTACACCTAATACATTTTGCAATGATTGGCCTGTTAGGAGGTATTTTTTCTCAAATAGGCGACTTGACGGCATCAACTATCAAGCGATATTGCAATGTGAAAGATTTTGGAAACCTTTTGCCGGGGCATGGAGGTATTCTGGATAGGATTGACAGTCTACTATTTGTACTTCCCGTAGTCTATGTATATTCCCAATTGTTTTTAATTGGTTAGAAAGGGGAACTTTTGTGAAAAGAGTTGCCATTTTAGGGTCTACAGGTTCCATTGGAACCCAAGCCCTTGACATCTTGAGCTACTATAAAGATTACAAAATTGCTGCATTGTCGGCAAATGAAAATATTGATATACTAGAAGAGCAGGCACTTAAATACCGTCCTTCCAAAGTAGCAGTAGTCAACTCTGAAAAAGCAGCACTTCTACGGGAAAGGTTACCTGATGATATTTCAGTTTTGTCTGGAAAGCAATCGTTAATCGAACTGGCTGCTTTGCCTGAAGTCGACATAGTATTAATGTCGGTAGTAGGTATCTCTGGACTAGAAGCAACTTTGGCAGCCTTAAGAGCAGGGAAGGATATTGCTTTGGCAAATAAGGAGACTTTAGTAGCAGGTGGTGCTTTGGTGATAGAATACGCCAAAGAGTTCGGAGGGAAGATTCTGCCTGTTGACAGTGAACATTCTGCGATCTTTCAATGCCTGCAGGGAACAAAGGATAAGAAGGAAATTCAAAAGATATTTTTAACGGCTTCAGGTGGCCCATTTAGAGGCTACACTAAGGAAGAACTCAAAAAGGTAACCGTACAAGATGCATTGAATCATCCTCGTTGGAATATGGGAAAGAAAGTTACTATTGACAGTGCTACCCTTATGAATAAAGGATTGGAAGTTATTGAAGCTAAATGGCTATATGATTTAGAGTTGAATCAGATTGAAGTATTGATTCATCCCCAAAGCATAATACACTCTATGGTACAATATAGGGATTCATCTATACTTGCCCAAATGGGAGCAACAGATATGAGACTTCCTATTCTGTATGCTTTTACCTGGCCTAATAGACTGAACGCTGATTTGCCTGTAGTTGATTTTGCGAGACTGGGCAGTCTGACATTTGAAACTCCAGACAGGGACACCTTCCCTTGCCTGAACCTGGCTTATGAGGCTTCTCGCTTGGGAGGTACAATGCCTGCAGTATTAAACGCAGCCAATGAGGTAGCAGTTGATATGTTTTTGAAGTCATCTTTATCCTTTTCAGATATACCAGTAATAGTGGAAAGGGCAATGGAGCATCACCGCATCATATATAATCCGACTCTGGAAGATATTCTGTTAGCAGATCAAGAGACCAGGGATCGAATAAAGAGGGATGATATTGTATGACAACCATATTAGTAGCCTTATTGTTTTTTAGTGTTTTTATTATGATACACGAACTAGGTCATTTTCTTGTGGCAAAAGCTGTGGGAATACATGCTGAAGAGTTTTCAATAGGTATGGGACCAAGGCTAATTAAGATTTCAGGTAAGGAAACTGAATATTCTCTTCGCGTTTTTCCTATAGGGGGCTATGTTCGCTTCCTTGGTGAGGATGAAGCCAGCAATGATCCAAGGGCTTTTAACAATGCCAAGGTTTGGAAGCGATTTCTGGTAATTGTCGCAGGTCCTGTAATGAATATGCTGTTGGCAGTATTGCTGCTCAGTATTATACTGTTTTCATTTGGTCAGCAAGTTTCAAGCCAGCCAGTTATTGACAGTGTAATCTCAGGATATCCTGCTGAACAGGTTGGTTTGCAGGCTGACGACCGCATCATTGCTGTAGGTGATGTGGATGTTAGTGAATTGGAAGACATAAAAGCAGTGGAAGGTATCCAGTCATTTATCAGTGATAATGGTCCCAAACCCTTTACCATTACCGTTCAACGAGATGGGCAAACTATGACCTTTGATATAATTCCCAGTTACGATGAAGTAAGCGATCGATGGCAGGTAGGTTTCTATTTTAAGCCCGTTATACGTAGGTTCGGCTTTTTTGAAGCCATTGGAACTGGATTTGTAGAGACTTTCCGCATAACCGGGCAAATGTTTGTAATGCTGAAAGATCTAATTTTTACTGGACAAGGCTTAGGAGATGTAATGGGACCTGTAGGCATAGTCAGTGAAATCGGACGTGCTGCACAAGCGGGTATACAGCGATTATTACAATTGGGTATAATTATTACCATCAATTTGGGCATAATGAACTTAATACCCTTTCCAGCTTTAGACGGTGGGCGGCTGCTGCTTCTCATTGTAGAAGGGTTGCGAGGAAAACCTATAGATCGTAACAAGGAAGGGTATTTCCATTTAGTGGGCTTTATTTTGCTAATGATACTTATGGTTATTGTCACATATAAGGATATTCTGAGAATTTGACCTTGAATAGTAATTACCAATGTAAAAGCAGGAGTTGAGTAATGGTGGGTGTTTCCATAATAATTCCGGCTTTCAATGAAGAGAAGAATATTCCGCAGGTATTGGATTCCATCCATACCCTGCGGAATGTTTATGAGATTTTAGTAGTCAATGATGGATCAGAAGATAAAACATCTGACATTGTGCGTTCATATGATATACCTGTAGTAGATTTACAGCAGAACAAAGGAAAAAGCTATGCCATGTGGACAGGATTGCAATTTACAAGTGGACAAGTAATCCTGTTTTTAGATGCAGATCTGATTGGATTGAAGCCCGGTCATGTGCACAAAATGATAATGCCCATTTTAAGTGATAATGCTGATATGACGGTAGGCATTTTCAATTCTGGGAGAGGCATTACAGATTTGGCTCAAAAACTTACTCCTTTTTTGTCAGGTCAACGGGGAGTTAAAAGGGAAATTCTGCAGAAATTAGATGAAAAAGAGTGGATATCCGGATATGGAATCGAAATCGCTTTGACCCGATACGCAAAAGAACACCATCTAAGAATGATGGAGATTCCTTTGGATAATGTAACACAAACTATTAAAGAAGAAAAGTTGGGTTTGACAAAGGGGATGAAGGCTCGTCTGAAAATGTACTGGGAAATTGCTAAAGAAATAAACAGGGTTTGATATAATAATGGTTACGCATTTAGGGGGATAGGGATGGCAATAGAGAGAAATACCGCACCCCAAAATTCCTGGTTAGATCTACCCTATGATGAACTGGGTATAAAGGGGTTAAAATTTAATATCGAGAAGGCCTTAGTATATAAAAGAAGCAGAACTTGGGAGATTGTCCTTAGCACAACACAATATATTTCATATCAAACAATAAATACATTACAAAATAAGCTACAAGAAAAATTTTTTGATATTGATCACATCAAAATTCGAATTATATTCGAAATGAGTTTGAAAGATATTATTCACCATTTTGATTCAATTTGGATGGATTTATTAGAATATATAAGACGAGAAATGCCTTCGGTTACTTGGTTGGCATCTTGCTCTTGGCATTGGGAAGAGAAAACATTGCAAATATGTACGCAAGAATCAGTCAGCATGGACATTGCGACTTACAAAGATATTCCCAGATGGATAGAAAAGTGGTTCCAAACTACATTTCGTAAAAATATTAAAGTTAAGATATTTCAAAATAATAAGAGTAATTTTATAGCATCTGATGAATATTTTTCGGAACGAGATCGGGAAGAACTGGAATTAGTACGACAAGCCACACTAAATTCCGTGTCTTCAAACAAAGAACGAGAAAAAACCCCCTCAGGAAATGGAAATGGAGATATAGGTAGAGTACTATTGGGTAGATCTATAAAAGATTTACCGGAACCAATACAAATTTTAAGAGAAGACAGTGGAAGAGTTACTATAGACGGCTGTATATTTGATATGGAATCAAGAGAGCTGAGAGGTGGAAAATATCTTATAACATTGGATGTGACAGATTATACCAGCTCCATAACTGTAAAAATGTTTTTAGCTCCAGATAAAGCAAAAGCTCTATTGAATAGCTTAAAGAAAAACAATTGGTATCGGTTCAGAGGAGATTGTCAATACGACAGGTATCAAAATGAAATAGTAATTTTGGCATTTGATATTAATACAGCTGATTCAAGAATCCGATTGGATCAGGCATCAGAAAAAAGAGTAGAGCTCCATCTTCACACACAAATGAGCACCTTGGATGCTGTCACCTCTGCAAAAGCCTTGATAGAAAGAGCGGCTATGTGGGGTCACTCCGCTGTGGCTATAACTGACCATGGAGTAGTACAAGCCTTTCCGGAGGCTTACAGTGCTGGAAAAAAACATGGAGTGAAGGTGATTTTAGGAGTAGAAGCTTATCTGATTAATGATAGCAGTCCTATTATACAATACAGCAGAAGCGATACATTTGATCAAACCTTTGTTGCAATAGATATCGAAACCACTGGTTTGGATGCGGTAAATAATGAGATAATAGAAGTTGGTGCAGTTAAAATTAAGGGAAGGGAAATTATTGATTCCTTTCAATCATTTGTTGCTCCCTCAGGGCCAATTCCTTCACATATTACCAAACTAACTGGTATTACTCAGGATATGGTTAAAGATGCACCTGCTATTGAGCAAGTCTTGTCTGATTTTTTTGCCTTTTGTGGCGATGCTGCATTGACTGCTCATAACGCTTCTTTCGATATAGGTTTTATTCTTGAAAAGGCGAAACCATTAGAAAAAACATTTAATCAACCAATTATAGATACTCTGTCCCTATCTAGGGAAATGCTGCCACAGCTAAAACGCTTTAAGCTGGATCGAGTAGCAGAGCATTTGGGAGTTCCATTAAAAAACCACCATAGAGCTGTGGATGATGCTGAAGCAGCTGGCAGAATTTTGATAAAACTATTTAAAATCTTGGAGGAGCAAGGTGTATCTAACCTAGATGAAATCAATGGTCTGTTTAGGAAAAGAAGAAACTTAAATGCATTGCGCAGTTATCATGCTGTTATCCTGGCAAAGAATAAAACTGGACTGAAAAATCTATACCGGCTTATTTCTATGTCTCATTTAGAATACTACTACAGGAGACCGCGTATTCCAAAGAGCTTACTGGCTCAATATAGGGAAGGATTAATAATAGGATCTGGATGCGAGGCAGGAGAGTTGTATCAAGCTGTCCTGCAAAACCAACCGGAAGAAGAAATTAATAGTATAGTAGATTTTTATGACTACTTGGAAATCCAGCCTATTGGTAACAATCAGCACTTAATTCGCAATGGGCAAGTAGCAAATGAAGAAGGATTAAGGGAAATTAACAGACACATTGTTTCCCTTGGTAAAAAGCATAATAAGAGAGTAGTTGCTACCGGTGATGTACACTTTTTAGATCCCCATGATGAATATTTTCGACGTATCCTAATGAGCGGGCAAAAATTTGAGGATGCAGACAATCAAGCACCTTTGTATTTCAAAACTACTGATGAAATGTTAGAGGAGTTCTCCTATTTGGGGGAAGAAGCTGCCCAGCAAGTTGTTATTGACGCTCCTCACAGTATTGCTGATGATATTGAGGATATTCAGCCCATACCGAATAAATTATTCCCACCGGAGATTCCAGGTGCTGAAGATGAAATCCGGTCCATGGCAATGACAAATGCCCATTCAATTTATGGAAAACCATTGCCTGAAATTGTAGAAAAAAGGCTAGATAAGGAGCTAAAATCCATAATTGGCAATGGGTATGCAGTATTATATTTAATTGCTCATAAATTGGTAAAAAGGTCAAACCAGGATGGGTATCTTGTTGGATCACGGGGTTCGGTAGGTTCATCCTTTGTTGCTACATTGACCGGTATTACAGAAGTTAATCCATTGCCGCCTCACTATGTGTGTACCAACTGCAAGAACTCAGATTTCAATGTGGATTCAGAGCAGTATGGATGTGGTGCAGATCTTCCCGATAAATTATGCCCAAACTGCGGCAATGAATATAATAAGGATGGCTTTGATATTCCCTTTGAAGTATTCCTGGGTTTTAAAGGGGATAAGGTGCCGGATATAGACTTAAACTTTTCTGGGGAATATCAGCCTACCGCTCATAAATATACAGAGGAATTATTTGGGGAAGGCCATGTATTCCGAGCAGGCACCATTGGAACAATTGCAGAAAAAACAGCATATGGTTTTGTAAAAAAATATTTAGAAGATAAAGAGAAGGTTGTTACCAATGCTGAAATTAAAAGACTGGTTGCAGGTTGTTCAGGTGTTAAGCGCACTACCGGGCAGCATCCGGGTGGAATATTGGTAGTGCCAAAAAGTAGGGATATTCATGAGTTTACTCCTATACAGCATCCGGCGGATGACAAACAGTCGGGTATCATTACTTCCCATTTTGATTTTCATGCCATTCATGATACTTTAGTCAAGCTGGATATTCTAGGTCATGATGATCCTACTGTAATCCGCATGTTAGAGGATATTACCGGAGTGGATGCCAGGAAAATACCTCTGGGAGAAGAAACTACCATGGGACTGTTTTCGGGAACTGAGCCCTTGAAAGTGTCTCCGGAAGATATTAATAGTCAAGTAGGTACCTTTGGTGTTCCAGAATTCGGTACAAAATTCGTACGTCAAATGCTGGTGGATACAAAACCTACCACCTTTGCAGAACTTATACGTATAAGCGGATTGTCCCATGGTACTGATGTTTGGTTGAACAATGCTCAGGAACTGGTACGTAGTAACATTGCTACTCTTTCGGAAGTAATCTGTACTCGTGACGATATCATGATCTATTTGATAAACCGGGGTATGGATCCTACTATGGCTTTTAAAATCATGGAGAATGTGAGAAAAGGTAGAGGGTTGGCTCCGGAAATGGAAGAAGCCATGCATGAGAAAGCTATTCCCGAATGGTATATCCAATCCTGTAAAAAGATCAAGTACATGTTTCCTAAAGCCCATGCAGCTGCTTATGTCATTATGGCGTTTCGCATAGCTTGGTTCAAAGTATATTACCCGGAAGCCTTTTATTCAACCTACTTTACTGTTCGTGCTGACGATTTTGATGCAGCTTTAATCCTGAACGGGGTTGAGACGGTCCGAAGCAATATTGAAGAGTTAGAGTCAAAGGGAAATAAACTTACAGCCAAGGAAAGAAGCGTATTAACAATATTAGAGGTAGCTTTAGAAATGTACATGAGAAGTCTCAGGTTTGCACCGATTGATCTGTATAAATCCGATGCGAATCGCTTTCTCATAACTGATGAAGGGATTCGACCTCCTTTAAATGCCATGCAGGGAGTGGGTATCAACGCAGCTAGGAGTATAGTAGAAGCAAGAAAAGAGGGAGAGTTTATTTCCATTGAGGATTTAAGAGAAAGAGCAAAAATAACAAAAACCGCTATTGAATCATTGCAAGAGCACGGAGTATTGGAAAATCTGCCTGAAACCAGCCAAATTTCGTTATTCTCCCTTGCATTTCCTTCAAGTTAATGGTATAATTCCACTGTATAAATAGCTGAAAGGTGTTTAGAGTGGGTCACGCCCACTCTTTAATATTGTTATCCATAATTTGGATTAACAATAAAGGATAACCGTTCAGGATATAATAGACCATATTGCTATTATATTGGAGGGAAGCAATTTGGCAAAGATCAAAGTTGAGCAATTAGTTGAGAAGATGGTGCAGCCTATACTGGAGCAACTTAATTTTGAGTTGGTAGATATTGAGTACAAAAAAGAAGGAAGCAATTGGTATTTGCGTATTTATATAGATAAACCAGGCGGCATCACTATAGATGATTGTCAAACTGTCAGTGAACAAACTAGCATCTTGTTGGATAAAGAGGATCCTATTCCCCATTCATATATTTTGGAAGTTTCATCGCCCGGGCTGGATCGCATTCTTAAAAAAGATTCGGACTTCAAACGTTATAAAGGATCTAAAGTAGATGTTTCTTTATATAAATCCAAGGATGGAAGGAAAAAGTTTACTGGTGAGCTGATTGGTTGGGAAGATGACCAACTGCTTATACGGGAAAAAGATGCAGTATTATCATTTTCACGGGCAGAGGTCGCATCAGTAAGACTGGCAGTAGAGTTTTAAGCATCTGTATAAGCAACAATCGAGGAGGAGTTATGAATATGTCCGGGGAGTTTTTGGAAGCTATTGAATCCATATGCCGGGAAAAGGGAATTGATAAGGAAGTTTTACTAGAAGCAATAGAAGCTGCTCTGGTTTCCGCATATAAAAAGAATTTTGGTTCAGCACCTAGTAGTGTTAAGGTGGCAATTAACCGCGATTCTGGGGTTGTCAAGGTGTATGCCCAGAAAAAAGTGGTAGAGGAAGTAAAAGATGAGATGCAAGAAATTGAAGTGTCAGAAGCAAAACGAATAGATCCCAATATCCAAATTAATGATATTATTAATATTGAAGTAACACCCAAAAACTTCGGTAGAATTGCTGCACAAAATGCCAAACAGGTGGTTGTACAGCGTATTCGTGAAGCGGAACGGGGTTTGATCTATGAGAAATACATTGAAAAAGAAAACGAAATCGTAACCGGTTTAGTACAACGGGTGGAAAGACGGAATGTATTCATCGATCTTGATAAAACTGAAGCCATTCTACCTCCTAGTGAGCAGATGCCCGGTGAGAATTATGAGGTTAATAATAGGCTTAAGGTGTATATTACAGAAGTTAAGAAAACTACTAAGGGGCCTCAAATAACTGTTTCCCGAACTCATCCCGGTTTAGTAAAAAGGTTATTTGAGTTTGAGGTTCCAGAAATTTCTAATGGGGAAGTGCTTATAAAAAATATTTCTCGTGAAGCTGGTTCACGAACCAAGATATCAGTATCTGCTCAGGAGAAAGAAATAGATCCTGTAGGTTCTTGCGTTGGTTATAGGGGTACAAGAGTCCAACGTATTGTTGAAGAACTTAAAGGTGAGAAAATAGATATCATTAAATGGAGCGAAGATCCTATTGAATATATTTCTAGTGCATTAAGCCCTGCCAAAGTATTATCGGTCTTGCTTAATTCCGATGAAAAATCAGCAGTGGTCATAGTGCCCGACAACCAATTGTCTCTTGCTATTGGTAAGGAAGGACAGAATGCCAGGTTGGCAGCCAAACTGACTGGTTGGAAAATTGATATAAAAAGCCAGTCTCAGGCACACTTTTTTCAGAGCAGCCAGCTGGATGCTATACAAAGTGATGGTGATGTCTTTTGAAAAAGAGAAAAATACCTATGAGAATGTGTATAGGTTGTCGTGAAATGAAGCCTAAAAAGGAATTAATTCGGGTAGTGAGAAGCCCAGAGGGTGAAATAGATTTAGACTTAAAAGGGAAAGCCCCGGGAAGAGGTTCTTACTTATGTTCTAACAAAGCCTGTGTAGACAAGGCTGCTAAAAATAGGTTGTTAGAGAAAGCATTTGGTCAAAAAATTGATCAGGAAGTGTATGAAAAGCTAAAAGATAAATTGAATGAGGGTGAAATTGATTAGCGAAAAGTTTCTATCTCTTTTAGGTTTGTGTCAAAAAGCAGGTAAAATGTTATCTGGCACCGTACAGTGTGAAGGTGCAATCCGTTCAGGCAAAGTGTTTCTTTTGATATTGAGCCATGAAGCATCCGAAGCTACAAGAGACAATTTTACCTATATGTGCAAAACGCGAAATATTAACATCATAATATTAGGCACAAAGCACGAACTAGGTAGTGCTATTGGAAAAGGAAGTAGAACAGTTTTGGCAGTTACTGATAAAGGATTCAAGGAATTGTTTCTGAAGGAATATAATAAAATCCGGCACGGGGGTGACGATAATGGCAAAAATTAAAGTGTTTAGTAAGACTAAAGAAATCAGCAAAAATTTGGATGGGCTGTCTAATAAAATTGATGAATTAAAATCAAACATGGATCAGTATTTCCAATTGCTGACGGAAGCAAAGGTAAAAGCTGAAAGAAAAGCCCGCGAGCTGGAGCAAATTAAAAAGAAGAAAGAATTAGCTGCTGAAGAGCAAAGGCGGAAAGAGGAACAAGCTCGGCTAGAAGCTGAAAGACAAGAAAAGGAAAAACAAAGGATAGAAGAGCAACAGCGTGAGCAGGAAGACCTGAAGAAAAAAGAATCTGCAAATTCCAAATTAGATGAGAAAACTTTGGCAACAGATGCAAAGGATAGTGATCCTCAGCCAAAGCAATCTAAGCCAAAGGCTCAGGACATTCCCTCACATAAAGATCCGGGGCAAATAGTAGATAGCAAGCCTTATAAACAAGCGCGAACAGAAAAAGTGGGTGCCAAGGCGCAGGAGATTACAGGTAAGACTTCGCATAAAACTGCGCAATCTAGTATTACAAGAGACAAAAAAGCTCATGGTGACCGTACTCACAAAGGCCGTCGCAAAGAAGGAGATATCATAGAGAAGTTCTTGTCCCAGCCTCCTATCGTAACTGAAAAGGATAAATCGGATTCTGGCAGGAGTTCCGGTGGACGATTTATAGACCAAGGCAGAGAGAAAAGCAGGAGAAAGAAAGACCTTTGGGAGGATAATGTTAATTATAACCTTCTAAACAAAAAAAGCAGAAAGAACAGGAAGGCAAAAGAAGTAAAGAAAGATACACCGCCACCTGAAAGGAAAAAAGCCATAACTATGGGAGAAATTATTACAGTAAAAGAATTATCTGAAAAAATTGGTATACAGGTAGCTGAAATTATTAAAAAATTAATGAACTTGGGTATCTTGGCTACTATTAATCAGGAGTTAGACTACGAAACAGCATATTTAATTGCCTCTGAGTTCAATATCGAATTAGAAAAAAAAGCAGTTAAAACCTTTGAACAACAGTTGGAAGAGTTCGATACAGAGGATTCAAATGAGAATTTAGTCAACCGCCCGCCCGTAGTAACGGTTATGGGGCATGTTGACCATGGAAAGACTTCTTTGCTGGATGCTATCCGAAATTCTCATGTGACTGAAGCGGAAGCGGGGGGCATTACCCAACATATAGGTGCATATACGGTGAAGATTCGGGATAATATAATTGCATTTCTCGACACCCCAGGCCATGAAGCTTTTACCTCTATGCGTGCAAGGGGAGCGCAGGTTACAGATATTGCTATTCTGGTGGTAGCAGCGGATGATGGCATTATGCCTCAAACAGTAGAAGCAATCAACCATGCCAAAGCTGCCAATGTCCCAATAATTGTTGCCATTAACAAGATTGATAAAGAGCAAGCGAACCCTGAAAGGGTAAAGCAAGAGCTTACCGAGCATGGTTTAGTAGTTGAAGAATGGGGTGGAGACACTATAGCAGTTCCTGTTTCTGCATTAAAGAGAGAAGGTATTTCCGACTTGTTGGAAATGATTTTATTAGTTGCAGAAATGCAGGACTTGAAAGCGAATCCTAATCGATTGGCTAAAGGCACTATAATCGAGGCACAATTAGATAAGGGCAGAGGGCCTGTAGCTACTATATTAGTACAGAATGGTACTTTAAAGGTAGGCGATTCCATCGTAGCAGGTACTGCTTATGGTAGAGTTCGTGCAATGGTAGATGATAAGGGCAAACGAATCAAAGAAGCTACTCCCTCCACACCAGTAGAGGTATTAGGTTTGAACGATGTGCCTGAAGCTGGAGATATTATGTATGCTGTAGAAGATGATAAATTGGCTAAGCAGGTAAGTGAAGAGCGTATAGAGAAAGAAAAGGCCAGACAGGTGAAAGTCACATCCAGAACCTCTCTAGACGAGCTGTTCAGCCAACTGAAAGAAGGGGAAGTAAAGGATCTAAACCTTATAATTAAAGCAGATGTGCAAGGTTCGGTAGAAGCTGTACGACAAGCATTAGAGAAATTATCCAATGAACAGGTACGTGTTAGAAGTATACATGGTGGGGTAGGAGGTATCACAGAATCTGACGTCATGTTGGCTTCTGCCTCAAATGCCATAATAATAGGGTTTAATGTAAGACCCTCCGTTAATGCTATCGAACTGGCAGAAAAAGAAGAGATTGATATTCGTACCTATCGCGTTATATACAACGCAATCGAAGATATAGAAGCTGCTATGAAGGGATTATTAGATCCGGAGTATAAGGAAGTTGTTATTGGCCATGCGTCTGTACGTGCTATTTTCAAGGTTTCAGGTATCGGTACAATAGCAGGTTCTTATGTTACAGATGGTAAAATAACTAGGAACTCGAGTGTCAGAATTATACGAGATGGCATTGTTATCCATGAAGGCAGTATCCAATCTTTGAAGCGCTTCAAGGATGATGTTCGGGAAGTTGCTACCAACTATGAGTGTGGTATAGGTTTAGAGAACTTCAACGATATTAAAGAAGGCGATGTAATAGAAGCCTATGTGATGGAGGAAATAAAAAGATAAAGGGTGACTGAAGATGGCTCAATATCGAATTAATCGAATTTCAGAGGAGATTCGCAAGGAAATAAGCGCAATAATTCGAAACGAAGTTAAAGACCCGCGAATCGCCGAACTTTCTTCAGTTGTGAAAGTAGAAGTAACTGGAGATTTACGTTATGCCAAAATATATGTTAGTGTTTTAGGAGATAAAGATGCTAGAAAAAACACTTTTGAAGGGCTGAAAAAGGCTGCTGGTTTTATTCGGCGTGAGTTAGGAAAACGTCTGGATATTAGGTATATTCCAGAACTTGATTTTGTGTCCGATCATTCCATTGAATATAGTGTTGAAATATCTAAAAAGCTTAACGAATTAAATCTAGAGCAGAGGAATAATCAGGATGAAGATTAACACAGTGCTTCGGCAATTACAGCAATCAAAGAACATTGCCATAATTGCTCATATTCAGCCTGACGGTGACGCCATCGGCTCCTGCTTGGCGTTGGCATATTTTTTAGAGGCATCAGAAAAAACTGTCACCCTTTTTTGCCAAGACAAGGCACCACCTGCATTGAAATTTTTACATGGCTATAATAAATTTAGGAATACGATAGAAGATATAGAAACATACTCATACGATTTATCTATAGCTGTTGATTGCAGTGATGAGGATAGAATGGGTATTTGTAGTGCTGTTTTTAAAGCGGGTAAACATACTATGAATATCGATCACCATATAAGCAATACTTTTTTTGCTGATATAAATCTGGTGGATACCAGCGCAGCTGCGACTGGAGAAATTATTTTTAGAATTGGAAAAGAACTAACTGGATATATTAATAAAAATGCGGCAGAAGCCCTTTATACTGCAATTTCTACTGATACTGGTAACTTTTCCTATGGAAATACCACCTCCCAATCATACCGTATTGCAGCACAGTTAATCGATTGCGGGGTTGACATAGAGCGTATTACCACATTATTGTATAAAACAAACCGGGTAGAACGCATCCGTTTGTTAGGTAGAGCGTTGAAGTCCTTACAGCTTCATGAAAATAATAAAATAGCAATTATCACCATTACTCAGGAAGATCTTGCTATTACCGGGGCTGTAGAATCTGAGATAGAAAACATGGTTAATTATGCAAAGGATATAACAGGCGTAGAAATAGGCATATTGCTGAAAGAAATGGAAGATGGTACAGTCAGAATCAGCTTCCGTTCGAGAGGAAAAGTTGATGTAAGCAAATTAGCTGGGCGGTTTGGTGGAGGAGGCCATCATGCTGCTTCCGGTGCTAGTATGTTCGTGGACTTACACCGGGCAAAAGAGGAAATTTTAGCGGCTGCTCGAGAAATGTTGGGAGCAGTAGAACAATGAATGGTGTACTCAATGTTCTAAAACCACCTGGGATGACGTCCAGTGATGTTGTTGTTTTTCTACGAAGAAATTTGCAAGTTAATAAAGTCGGGCATACCGGTACCTTGGATCCTGAAGCTGCTGGAGTCTTGCCGGTCTGCTTAGGAAAGGCTACGAGAATCTCTGATTATATCATGCATGGAGATAAGGTCTATCGATGTGGAATGAGGTTGGGCATTACTACTGACACGGATGATATAACTGGTAATGTTTGCTCAACAACAAATAATATTCCTGATATAGAGATAGTAAGAAATGCATTATCTGTTTTTCAAGGTTACTTAGAACAAGTTCCTCCTATGTACTCGGCTATAAAAGTGAAAGGCAAAAAATTGTATGAATTAGCTAGGCAAGGAATTGAAGTAAAGAGGCAACCAAGAAAAATACGAATTTACAAGAATAAATTTATTGCCTTCTATCCTCCTGACACAGTTTTATTTGAAACTATTTGCAGCAAAGGTACTTATATTCGTTCATTATGTAGAGATATTGGAGAATTTTTGGGCTGCGGAGCTACAATGTCCTATTTAATCCGAACAGCAAATGGAAACTTTACTTTATCACGATCTTATACATTAGATGAAGTAATTGAATCTTACAAAGTGGGCAAATGCCAAAACCTAGTTCTTCCTATGGAAAAAGTATTAGAATCTATTTTACCGTATATTATACTCAAGGAAAACTGTAAAGAAAAAATTAGTAATGGAAATAGAGTTGAGGCAGAATTTATCGTAAATTTATCTAATGGTATAGTTCCAGGTCAACACTGTAGCGTTTTCTGTGGAAAAACTTTTATGGGAATTGGCTATTTGGCATATAATGGAACTCATAAATATATAAAGATGAAATCCGTACTAATATGAGGTACTTA
>FZPS01000028.1_pt80 | contig 14777 bp, 11 predicted proteins | sample 1817821 | NCBI WGS metagenome assembly FZPS01 (sample SAMEA104158645, study PRJEB21678) | metagenome | place: Germany | collected 2015-04-21 | reverse complement strand
ATCATATACAGCGTGTGGATTAGACTTTGGCTATAATGATCCGAGTGTTGCTATCTCTGTTGCAGTAGTGGATCAAGTTATATATGTATGCGAATAGTAGTACCATAGGAAAAAAACAAATACATAGTTGATCGATATATTAAATAAGAATATGCTCATAAGAACTCTTAAAATATATGCGGATAGTGCAGAACCAGCCAGAATTGCAGAAATGCAAAAGAATGCAATCAATGCAGTTGGCGTACATAAAAAAGGAATAAAAGAAAGTTTAAATAATTTGAAAAAAGTTAAAATAGTAATTCATCCAAGTTGTTAGAATACAATAATTTAGATGAATAATTATCAATATAAAAAAGATAGACAGACAGGGGAATATACAGATTAGCCTATTGGTGTAAATGATCATTGTATTGATGCTTTGAGATATGCAACAATGTAGTATTTTCATCATCTTAATTATCCCAAGGCTAAAATAATAGGAATGTAAATATGAATTTTAGAAACGACAATATGAAAATGAGATGACAATAGCAGACAAAAAGAATGAACAAGGCAGAATTGTATCTCGATTTTTATCAAAACAATTATCAACATTATATATAGAAGCAAATACAAAATAACTTTAGGAATAATTATCAAGTTATGAGAAAGTATATTGTATAGTAGCCTATTACAGAGCGTTTAATTAACACTATGTCTATAATGTTTAAAAGAAGACCTAACGTTTAGGTTACTAATAGTAAATTATAGTAGTTTATCAATCGTTCTAATTTCTATAATATTATACAATAGGCAAATAAATATGTTAATCTATTTGGCAAAATAGGTCTTATGCCAAGAATTTACAAATAGAAAATAATTATCGATATTATAAGTCCTGATAGATGTTGAGTATAGCAAGTAGAAGGTTTCCCAACATAGATACAGGCACTTTATTACTTTGCCGATAGTTCTACTGATAGTATTTCACCTTTAACAAATAATAGGATAATTAAAATAACAGATGATTTCATAACTGAAATTTAGACAACTGGTTATAGATAGAGAATTTTATCATAGTAGAAAAATCCTTATGGATATATTCCAGTAGTTTGAATATAGAATCAAGTTGTTTGAGATACATTTTGACCAACTAAGAGTAATCCTATTATTAAATTACATGAGAGTTATATATTAAATAAAACATATACTAATTTTGCTTTACTATTTCAGGCTATCTCTACAATGGTAACAAAGGGTTTAGACCCTAATACATAGATGCCATTCGGGCCAAGCACATGAATTAATTTACCTAATGTAGGTGGATTAGGAGAAGTTGATGCTAAATTTATAAATCCTGGAACAGATTTTGATTCCATGTTTGCTTTTTATGAAAGTTTATTAAGTGAAGCATCTGCTTATGCTGGTATTTCCGCTTAGTTATATAAGAAGTCAAATACTTATAGTAGCGGTTATGCAATGTAGTTAGCAAGAATAGATATTTTAGATAAAACAAGTAGTTAGATTCCATAGTATTAGAATGCTCTAAAAAGGCTTTTAGAGATGATTAGAGACACTATCAATATTTATACAGTATGGAATATCAATACATAGATTAATGTATCAATATAGATGCCTTAGACATATACAAATAGAATGTAGCAATTGTAGATTATACAAAAGGAATTATAGATTGGCATAAAGACTTTATAGGATTATGGTATTATACAAAAAAATATAGAATAGAAAATATAGGAAACTGAATAGACAGTATCCAAAGAATAACATATAGCACACAGTAGGTGCAAGGAGAAAGTAAAAAATGAAAGACAGTTTAACAAAATTAAATTAGTTCGCAAGTAAAATTGAAGACGTTGACATGAGATTAGAAATTTAGGAAATTTACAGAAACATCTCATCGACTCATTAGACATTAACAAGAAGATTAGAAGATACTACTAAAGAATCAATAGGCAGAAAAGAAAAACTTAGTAAAGTTTATTAGAAAGTAAATGACTATGATGATTTGGTTAGAAAACTTTAGATAAAAGATAATTAGTTATAGAGTTTAAGAAAGTATCAATAGAAGGTTGTATAGGAAAAGAAGATGGTAAATGATAAAATTAAGACTCTTTTTTAGCAGCAGTTATCTAATCAAAATAGTAAAGAATATCAAAAGTATGAAAGACTGGCAACACAGTTTGACTTTTAGAATTAGTCATAGTAGGTTTATAATAGAAATAAAAAAAATTATGATTTATTGTAGCTTGCTGGAACTTTTGGCAATCAATCTATAATCAATTTAGAGACTTTACCTAAATCTGCGGGTGGAGGAAAACAAACAAAAGGCAGATGAAATAAATAATTATAATAAAAGGAATTTAAAAATATGGCTTACACAGTAGCACAAATGATTAACGAATACAATAGCGAAGATGCTATTATGCTTTCCAATCTCATTATAGGTAAGTTTGGAATTTTAACAACTGCTAAGTATTACTTGGCAAATAAGAAACTGGCTCATACATATACTCGCTATGCAACCTTGCCCACAGCAGGTATCAGAAGTTTGCATGATGGAGTAGCAGCCAGCACAGTTCAGGGTTCTACCAAGACTGTTAATCTCTCTCTCCTAAACGCTAATGGTTCTTGGGATCAGGCTTTTGTAGGTGGAGATTTTGATAGTCATTGGAATACTCAATCACCTCTATATTTCCAAGCAGTAGCAAAACTTGCATAGAAGTCTTTTATATATGGTAAAAATGCAACCTTTGGTAACGCAGATTATGCAACTCTTGGACTTCATCAGACTGCAACAGCTAATAGTATGAATAAGAATATTCAGAATGCAGCTGCTGGAACTTCTATTTTTGCGGTAAGATATGCACCAGTATAGAACGTTGATGGAGCAGCTTTAGTAGTTGATCCTTTGACCAATGGTGGATTGTTCTACTTTAACGAAAATTGAACAGATATTATTGAAATCACTGGAACAACCGGCCCGTTCTTAGGTCACACTATGCACTTTAGCATGAACACTATAATGCTTTTCCCTGGAACTAACAACGTTGCATCTATCACAGGTGTTAATGCTGCAAGTAAACCCACAGTAGCAGACGTAGATAATATGCTTGCTCAGGTTAATGCAGATAACAACACAGTTATTTATGTAAACTTGACTGGACAGAATATTCTAAACCAAATTGGTAAAGATGCAAACATCACCATGACTCCTAATGATTTCGGTTATAGTAACCAGATTTTCTCTTGGAATGGTGTACCGATTGTAGTAACTGATAGCATTCTCAACACAGAAGTTAAGGCTCTCTGACAAGACTCAGGTGCTTAATTGATAGGATAAATAATATAAAAGGGGTTATTAATTTAGCCCCTAATATAAAAGGAAATAAATAATGAATTGAATTAATACAACACTATCGACAAAGGATACAATAGCAAGACATTAGCCTAATATCAATGATTTAACTGATCAAGAGACTAATCCTTGGGCAGGTCAATTATCTTTAGCCAAATAGAAGCTTGGTAATGACTTAATGAGAAAGTATCCTGACCTTGATTAGATAACTAATCCATAGACTCTATTGATAGCTTGTGATTATCTTGCTTTATCCCTTATCTTTACCCATTTAACCAATCAAGGATTATTTGAAGTATATGAAACGAAAAAACTATGATATTGACAAGCATATAGATATTAGCTTACAATGGCTATGGATAGAATACAATTAAATAATAGAGTAAACATTAAACCAATAGGATATTTTAGTCTGTAATGAAAATTAAAATCAATCTCGATAGAATTATTGCTCACCTTACAAAAGGTTTAAAGAGAAGGACAAGAGGCGGTAAAGATATATGATTACAATCTTTTATGCCTTACTCTCCTGCTTATGCAAAAAAAAAGAATAAAACAATAGTTGATTTATATGATACAGGTGCTATGCAAAATAGTATTCAACAAGTTTCTCCTGATTAGATTGGTTTTAATAATAGATATGAATAGACCAAATCTGACTGATTATAGGGTTACGGTAGAGACTTCTTTGATTTAGATAAAAGACAAATGCAATGATTACATAAATAGATTGATAAAGAATTAAGAAAGGAAATAAATAGATGGTCGAGAACAATATTATAACATCAATTACTAATGGATTATAGGCATTAGGTACAAACTTTAGTATTGGATTATATCCCTATGATTTTAAAAATATTGGTTTAAAACTACCCGCTATACTATTTAAGTATGGTGATAGTATTATATCAAGTATAGGCAAAGGTCAATATCTTTATTAGTTATCTACTTAGGTTATTTGCTTTTATAATAAATTAGATCAAATACAATCTACTTAGGATGATATTATTAAAGTATGTATCAATTCATTAAATAAAAACACTTGCACTTATGATGTAGGTGATATAATAATTTAGACTGGGGACATCGGTGATTTTATGACTCCAAGCTCTCCTGGTTATAACGCAAACATGATAGTGAGAAAATTAACTCTCAACTATACAATTAACAGAATAATAAATTAAGGAAAAAATATATTATGGCACACATTTTAGGAAATGAAATATTTGTAATGATAGAGAAAGAAGTATCTTATGCAGGTATTCCGACTGGTGATAAATATTACTGGTTTGAACAAGCATAGTTTAATACAACTCCTAACGTTACCACTATACCTCTTAAAACAAATGTTCCCGTTAAACATCCTTGTTAGGATAGATATGGGAGTTTTGATTATTAGGTAGTATTGACAGGTCATATTGAATTATAGTTGCTTAAACTGTTCTTAGAGAGCTTTAAGGGTAGTGCGGCAAGTGTAGATGGCTTTGGTCAAGTAATTAACTCTTTTAGGATTACTCAATCTCAATATGGGATAAATCCTCATGGTAGAATTGCTAAAGGTTGTATTGTTCAAAACTTGACAATTAATTATGAAAATGATTAGTACGTAACAGTAGATATTACATTCTTATCATCTCATATAAACCAATTTGGTTTACTCACACCTGCACCAACTAATCCTACATAGACTTGTCCTGATTATATAAAAGATGCAAGTTTTACAAGTAATATGGATGTTGGTATCAAACCTTCTGCAACAATGACATTTGAAACTGAATGAGCTGATCCTATTCTCATGAAAGATGGCGGAGTGATTACAACACCCATGTGGTAGAGAAAGAATATTGGTATCACTTATGACTTTATTGTAAGTGGTGGAATGAGTAGCTTAGGTGGTGTTCAAATGAGAAGTGAACTTGATACTATTGATTTTGAAGCAACAGCAGGTGATACATCTATAAAGATTTAGTTTGGCGATGTAAAAATGACTTAGCTTAGCTTACCCGATCCTTAGAAAGGAATTTGAATTGGTAATGCAGGTTATGAAATTGTATATGGAATGGGTCAATATAGTGGTGATGATTTTACTACACCCATTAAAATAATTATAGAAGATTAACAAAATAAAATAATAAGGTAAAGAAAAAATGAAGATTAGTAAAATTAAAAACGCTTATATTAACAACAAACCTAATTTCAATTATGAAATTCATGATGTAGATGGATAGCTTGTAGCAAAGGGACATTTGCTTAATGCTAAAGAAAGAGAAAGAATTAGCAAACACACTCAATTTTAGATGATAGATGGTAAGTTTGAACCTAAGATTGAAAGTTATGTAGATATGGCAACTGCCTGAATTATCAACTCTTTAACTTGGTGAGTTGTTGCTGATTAGATAACTGAGTAGATTATACATGGTTTGTAGTAGTAGGTTATGGTTTGATTCGTTTAGCAGATTATAGAAAAGAATAATCTTGCAAGCGAAGAAGTATAGAAAAACGAAAAAAACTAATATAGGGGGTGAGCTTTTACTTTGGCAACATCCCCCAATCTCAAAGATAGATGATGCTTAAAAGCCCAATAATATAGGCAAGAGTTTGTCGAGACCATTGTTAGGCTTATGATAAGGGTTGTAAAGACTTATAGAATTGTCCAAAGTTTACTCCTTTAACAAGATACATAATAAGATGATTAAGTTAGCAACCATAGATGGGACAAGCTATATATCCTTTTTAGGGAACTTGATAGGATCAACCTAATTGATATATGGAAGCAATGAGCATAGCAATAGGAAAATATAGAGAGATACAAGATAATAAATTTAATAAGGAAAATAAATAATAATGGCACAAATACGTAAAACAATTAAGATTAATGTGGACTCTGATATTGCCAACACTAAGTTAAGGCAAATTAAAAGTTCTGTTTAGTCTATACCATCATAGATGAATGTTAATACAAAGAATTTTGTAAGGTCTATTGGTGAAATTACTATTGCTTTAACGTTAGCTAAGAAGGCTATGGATTTATTTAAAGATGCTTTTACTGGTCTTGTATAGGATTAGCACTCAATTCATCGTATTTAGAACGCTATTAGGGTTACTGGTTCAGCCGCAAGGTTATCAGCTTAGGGTTTAACTTAGTGAAGTAATACTTTAAGTAGAGATTTAGGATAGAATAGAAAATAGATTAGAGACTTAATGTCTAAGTATATAGCTATCGGCAAGACTTCTCAAACATAGCTTTAGAAATATGTTAAGGCTACAATAGGTTTAGCTGACCAAACAGGAAGGTCTTTTGATGATATTGCTGGTAAGTTTATCAGGGCTCAGAATGGTTTTACTCGTGGTTTAATCCAATTAGGGGTTGTAGCTAATGATGGTGCTTCTGCTCAATAGATGCTTAACGAAGCTTTAGAAAGAGGTCAAGATATATTTTAGAATATAGAATAGGATGCTCCTCATAGAACTGTAATGAGATTGAGAACATAGATTTAGAATTTAACTAAAGAAATGGTTTAGGCTTTGATGCCAGCGTTAAATACTTTAATGTAGATAACACTTAAATTTTTAAAACCTATTGCAGGTTTGCTTGTAGGTGGAGCTATATTTGGTGCATTAAAGGCTATTCAAAAGATACTTAGGTCTATTGCAGTTTCATCTAGTGCTATAACTTTTAATCAAATTAGAACAAATAAATAGATATATAAAACTAATGAATTACGAATTAAATAGATAGATTTACTTATTAATTCTAAAAAATTATCATCCGATCGATTGGGTGTTCATTTAAAAAATAAAACAACATTAATTGATGAAAATATAGCACTTGAAAATCAAATATCTCATTGAACAAATATTCTTACACTTCTAAAATCTGCTAACTTTTGAATATTTGCTATATCTATGGTAGCTGGTGCTATTTGAGTTAATTGAAAGAAAATAAAGGATTATATTGGTAAATCAGTATAGCATTCTAAATAGTTTTATAGAGCTATGGGATAGGTTTAGAAAGACATTACTAATGTTAAAAATGATGTTTTTTTAACGGTTGATAAATTAATGTAGGTTGGTGATGCTAAATAGGGAAATGAAAATTTTAAAACTAAAGTTACTTTAATTGATAAATTAAATTAGAAATATAATTAGGTTATCCAAAATACTTTAAACTACGAAGATAGTGTTGAAACATTAACTAAAAAATTAGGTAATTTAAATTAGAAGTTATAGACATTTTCAAAACTACAAATAGCTCAAGCAACATGATCATTGTTCACAGATTAGATAGCAAAGGTTAATAAATAGATTATTTAGACAACAAGTAAAATTGAAGATTTCCAGAAAAAATATGATGATATATCTAAAAGTTTAAAATAGGGAATGGTTGATGCTGGAAATATAGCGAGAGGACTTGCTGAATATAGAAGGCAGATTGATTTAAATACAAAAAGTTTAAATAAAACAATTTAGAAAAGAGATTAGATACAAAAGAAAGCAAATAAAACTTTAGAATAGTCATTAAAATTATAGATTTAGTTAGCTAATTTAGGAAATGGTGAAAGTGAAAAAAAATAGCCTGGAAAGATTGATGATTTAAAAACTATCAAAGACCTTACTATTAAAATATTAGATGCACAAATAAGTTATGCAAAGTCAATATAGGATACTGATAGACAATTATTCAATATGTGATTAAAGCAAGTCAAACATGGAGAGTTAGCTAAATAGGCTATTAAAAAACAAGAAGATTTAAAACAAGCAATTATTTATTATACTAAAGAACTTTAGAATAGTAATTTATCATTATAGAAAAGAAGATAGATATAGAATAAAATAGTAGATTTCAATAATGAAATTCAATAGGCTTTAATATAGCAAACGAAAGAACTTTAGAAACAATATAATACGTATAAAGATATACAAAATATAATTTCATAGATTTGAAAAGATAAAATACCTAAAAAGATATAGCTACCTAAAATATAGCTCCCATAGATGGAAGACCCATTGCCTGATGATTGATGATAGTAGCTCAGTTAGGGACAAGCAAAATGAGAATTATTCTGAGCATAGTTTGGACAATCGTCATTATAGGTTATCGGTCAAATAAGTGATAGTTTAATAGACACTTTCGCTGGAGCTTTTGCTAATATAATTGTATAGGGATTATCATTCAAAGATGAAATGAAATAGATATGAAAACAAATGAAAAAAGATTTGCTTAAATATGGAATAGTATTTTTACTTAGAATGGGTTTAAGCTATGCAACAGGAGGAGTTATAGGGGGTATGGGGATACCTGATCCATTATCATTATTAGGTGGAAAGAGTATAACAGGAAGCCCAACAGGACAAGGAGTGGGAGATACAGCACCACCTATGAGCGGATTATTATATGGCGGCAATACACTAATCAAAGAAATAAGAGAAGTTAAAAAAGCAATAACAGATTTTGAACCAGTTAGAACACAAGTAATTGATTTACCTACTCTAAACAAAGCAAATAGAATAGGTGGAGCAATGACAATAACAAGCATTTAATAAAAAAAACATATAAGACAATATATTAAAATAAAGTATCTGATTAGCAATCGTTGTAATTGCCTAACATCGTTTACCCAAACGGACAAAAAATGCTAACATATATACTGAGTTTTAATATATGAATAATAAAGAGTGAACGACATGATAGAATATAAATTATTATTATATTATCTATTATAGATAACATTACTTAAATCATTGTATAACATCACCCTAACATCGCCGCAATGATTAGAAACATCTCAGTCTATGATAGAGTTTCCATGATAGTAAATTATTCCGTAGCTCAAAAGGAATCTCTTTATTATTCACCAATTTTAATTTATAAGGAAAATAAATAAATGATAAATAGTATAACATTCTATGATGCACGTGAGAAAGTTCTTAACCATGTAGCAACTTAGGCATAGCTTACCATATAGGCTAATCGTATAATTGATTATAGCCAAGGTAGAGAGTAGTTAATAGGACTTGCACCAATGTAGGCATCTATATAGCCTTGATAGTTTGAAGTGTTCTACAAAGACGTGTAGGGGCTCTTAAACGGCTATATGAGTTATCCGATGAATAGTGAAGGATTGATTTCCAAATATATGATTTATGCAAATGTTGATAATATTTTTTATCCTTTATTTATTTTACGACAAAATGAATAGATAAATATATAGGGTAATAGTTATAGATTTCAAGCAGTTCCAATGAGTGGGATATTGAGTTTATATGCTAATCAAAAACAATTATTATCAAGTGGCAATGAAAGAGCTATACCTTATGAGATAGATTATAGTTAGGAAAATGCTACTTGAATGAGATAGTAGTTTCCTTAGCTTAACTTACCTGATAATATAAAAGACTATATACCAACGCTTTAGTAGTTATATTTAACTGCTGTTTTGTGTATATTCGGTTCTAATACATCATAGTATAGAACATAGAGATTCTTCCATGATAGAAGATTAAGATATAAATGATATGCAGACCCAGGAAAAATAAGATAGAATAATGATTACCTACTAAGGATATAGCACGCAACCACAGCACCTTCTTTAGGATAGGTTACTATTGTTTTCAACTTATTTAAATTCTATCTTGATTAGAATGGTATAAATGATTGAATACCTAAAATTATGAACCATATAAGAGTCAATCACACAGGTAGTCCTGCACCATCAGGATCAAATGATTATAATTGCACAGGTTGGTGGTTTATGGATGATTAGGATGATAATGCAATTCCAGTAGGTCAATATCAAGCTATGATTAAATCAGGTTTGACTTTCTGATAGGATAATACTTCAATGCTTAACTTTTATAGAATGGTTGATAAATTATATTAGGCAGGCTATTTTGGATAGCATTAGCCTTGGATTATGGATAGTTAGGATGATTTACCTAACGTATAGATGTATCCCAGTAGAGTTGTTATAGGAGTAAGTCCTTATGCACCTCAATGAGTAGTTGATGCAGGTTATACTTATATGTATAGCAGACCGTAGAATAGAGATAAACACTTAGCTTTTGGTTATATGTTTCATGCCTTTGGATGATCAGCTTTAGATTATAGAGTAGATGGTCATGCACACTTTAGACACATAGAAAGAAAACTCACTATACAACTTAATCCACAAAGACTTAATCATACTATCAGAGTATAGGATACCGATTGAGTAAAAGGTAGTCATTCTTTAGATGACCAAGACTTTGATAATTTATGAGATGAATGAATTAGATGAGACTTTGATACGGGTGAAGGAACAGTCCCAGGATACGCATGATATTTTTTAGACTATAATACTTTAGCATATCCCGATGATGATGATTTCTTATATAGAAATTGTAAACTAATGTCATCAATGCACACACATTGAAATGCTTATGAACAAACTATATGAATACCAAGAGCAAGCACACAAGTAACAACTAATTTTGCTATCGGTAATGATATGCTCAGGATAAATAGAAATAAAGACTTTATAAATCAAATTGATATGATTAAAACACTCAATAGATTAAACTTCTCTATCATATTAGATACGGGAGTATAGTCTTAGGATATGATTAGCACTAAGGTTCATGCAAAATGATTATTTAATAACATTTATAGTGATTTGATAGAATTTAGAACAATAGATAATGATAAAATTATATAGTATGGTAGCACACCTTATTTTACAACTTTTACAAAAATGTATGATGAATCTTATTTTGAAAGCAACGTCTATGATCCATATTTAGAACCAGGCGATCCAGGATATATACCACCTTAGTAGCAAACCTTTTAGCCTGATGTTTATTATGCAAGTGTTTATAATGCTACTCTATCAAGATTTGTAATGACTTATTGTAATAAAATAATAATAAATTTGATTGGTGATATAGATTTAGATTTTACAGAGAATAGATACTTTATTTTTAGAAATAAAAAATATATGTTATCATCAATTAAAAAATAGAAAGGATGAACACAGATTGAAGGAATAGGAGCGATGTATTAATGGATTATAGAGTTAAATCCCTCTTTGGATGAGGCAAACTAATAATATAGAATGCAGATAGAGATATAATGGCATAGTTTCCCCAAGCTATACATAATATCAATTTTGATGTATAGCATTTACAGCAAAGAAGTATAACAGGAATAATATACAGCGGATAGGTTTGATTTAGACCTATAATAGCTTGTGAAATATATACTTGCCATGATTAGGATTTTTATAACATTAGTAATTTAGTTTCTATTCTTAATCAGGCAGGTAATGGAATAATAGTATCACCACAGTTTAGTGATACAAACACACACAACATAACTTACGAATGCTTGCTACAAAGTGATGAGTTAATCTTTCAACATTTGGCTAACGTATAGATTGGTCAGATGATATACTTATAGTTTATCGGAAAATATCCACAGAAACTTCCCTCAAATTATAGTAATCCAACGGAATATTTACTTGAAACTATATAGAACGATGACTTAATAGCTTAGGATGCAAACATTTACACAATTAAATAAGGACAAGTAATATGAGTGATAGGATTAGGATATATGACTTACCAACAGTTGCCAATCTCTTATGAGATCATTATCTACATATAGCAGATTAGGGAGTTGATAAAAAGGTAAGCATAGAAACATTAAAAAGAAAGATACTGAACAACAAATAGTTTGGTGGAATTAGTCCTGACGACATAACCACTAATGCAGGAACTCAAACACTAAAGAATAAAGTTATCCAAGATGGAATTATATAGGATAGTGATATAGTGAGTTGTTAGATACAAAATAGTAATCTCAAAGGGGTTGCCATTGATGGAGACCCTATTATAGTGGGTGCTAACGATATTAACAGAGTTGCGAGTAGTAATGTTACCACTAACGAATTAAATCGCCTTGTAGGGACTACTGGGGCTATTCAGAGCCAATTAAATAGTAAACTTACACTATACGTTCCCCAGAGATTTATGACTTATTCTTTTGGATAGTAGATATAGGCAGATAATAATGGATAGATATTGTTATAGAAATAGTATATTTTAGCTCAAATGGGGTTATCGGGCTCAATAGATGTAACTGGATTTATGATACAAATATATAATACAGGTTCAAAAATGAGTATAGTATGGGCTGATATAACTATAAATTCTAAAGGTAAAAGTATATAGAGTATACATATACAGGGATTGACCCCATGGTAGATATATGTTGTAAATATGCAATTCAATTTAGGAGTATAAATGTAATGATTGAAATGATTGGAATTGGCAACCTGATAACAATAGTAGTTTATGTTATAACTATGATAGTAGGTTATGTGAGAATTACTGAAAAGGTTAAAGTAAATGAAAAACGTATAGATAAAAATTGTAAACAGATAGAAAGAATGGAAAATAAAATAAAACAATAGTATTAGAATAAATTTAACTAGATAACTAAAGAAATAAGCACCATCAAAAAGGATGTCCAACAGATAAGCACGTAGCTTGGCAGAATGAATGGAATGCTTTAGATATTTCTTAAAACTTTTGATAAACAATAAACAATAATAGGAGCATATAAGTATGGCAACAATTAATTAGCTTGGAACATCTCAATCGCTTAACGCTATGATAGGTCGAAGAATGGTAATCATTCCCAAAGGATATTAGGCTGATGGTCATATTTTCTCAATGAGGATAGAGAGTCTTTAGGGAGTAACAATAGATGATCATGATTTTTAGGATTTTTATTTACTATGGGGTCAAGGATAGTATCTCTTTGGCTCGTTTAGTTACGTTAAAAATGAATCAGAATATCCTATACTTGCATATCTCGATGGAACAAAGGATGTTGTATTGACTTAGATATAGGAATAGGAATAGTAGTAGAGCGGAGATGACCCCACCCCTTAGCCCTAATTTATAAAAAAAAAAGATTATCGTTACCCTTTTTATTCTCATTTTTTCAGGTAACGAAAAAAGCCCAGCTATGATGCTGGGCTTAATTCTTTTATCCTATTATTATGTTATAAAAAAATAGAGGTAAGACAAATGACTAAAATGACTTACCTCTGGGAGAACAATCGGAAATGGCTAATTCCAACTGTTAAAGTTTAAAGTAGGGATAGGCGAGAAAAGAAAGAAATAAGAGAACCTATCCCCTTGACTCATACATCCAATTAAAAAGGATGTATGTTTAAGATTTATTAAAATAAGATTGATGCAAAGCCACCTTTAACTGAAGTATTTTTTTTGTTTGTATTTTTTTTTTGTTTGTTTTAAACTCTACATCAATCAAAACTATATTTAAAAATAATGGAGATGGTAAAGCCGTTTCTATTTAGTATTTATCCTCTTTATGTTTAATATTAAAAAACCCATCTCCATTTACCTTATGTTACGGTTTGTTAGCAAATATTTTTTATAATTAAATTGGGGGGATTTATTATTTTATATATACAACCGCCCCCCTACGGATAATGCCATAGCTCTAACTGAGGAATCAAAAATGCTATGGACTTTTTTTATGGGATATTGAGACAAAGTGAAAAATTAGATTAAACCTTATCTCAACTATTATTGTTATGAATTGAGGGTAGTTAGGAGTATTATTATTACGATGAATATGAATGTATAGAACTACCCTCAAAATTAAAAAGTGTGTGGGGAAGAAATAGTAACTGGAGAAAAAAACTACCCCACACTATGAGAAAAAACTATAACTATTTTAACCATAACCTTTTATATTGTTTTTATTAAATTTCTTTTTGCATAAAATACTGGATCGATATTCTTTATTTTATATAATTTGAGCAAGTCAGCAAATCTCTTAGACGGTTGAAATACAATACCTTGATCCTTGTCATGAGCTACTATATAGTTAGCACCGTTATACATCTTCGTTAATTTTATCCTTTGATTATTTTCCTATGTAATCTACTCGGCAAAATGTATTGTAAAATCTTTTCTATTAGTCTATCATCTATCGTTCTACCAATCATAATTTTGCAAAAGGATACCCTGCATCTATAAATAATCTAAACATTATATCCTAATAATACGCATAGAAAAATAAATCATCTAAAAAGTAATTCTTCTATTGTTTAGATTTAAAATAAAAAAATGTATTATCACTAAATGCTCCACCGTGTAAGACGTTCATTTTTTTCCCGTAAGTATAAACTAAGAATAAATCGTCTAAAAATGTAACCTAATAACCGAACATTGTTATACTTCTAATATTCTATTCGCCAAATATATTATCGCATTTTTTAAGTGGATTTATTTCAATAGATTTATTATTTATCTGCACGATTGATATATGCTATTGTTGCAACATATATCTATATCTGTTAATGTATTGTATTTCTTTTTCTACCATATCGTTCTAATCTCTTTTTCA
>FZPS01000175.1_pt29 | contig 14781 bp, 12 predicted proteins | sample 1817821 | NCBI WGS metagenome assembly FZPS01 (sample SAMEA104158645, study PRJEB21678) | metagenome | place: Germany | collected 2015-04-21 | reverse complement strand
TAGGGTCCAAACCTAGAGCCTCACCATACCCCCCAATGATCAAGGTGTTGTTATCTGCGGTCACAACGCTGCTAAACCCAAATAACAACGAAAACAGTACCATAACGACACAAACCCTACGTTTTCGGTTCATTTTACGCACTCCTTTTGAGTTTTCTATTAGGTGCCTTTGTTCTACGCAAATCCAACAATTCCTGCTAAAAAATGCCCGGTACCGAATAACGTGATTCCCGATGCTGTCAAAGGTCCCTCTTGCGGCGATGCAAGAGATTGCTTGGTGGTTCTCTGATACCGTCTTGAAAGCAAAAAGACCGCAAGCATGGTTGCGATCTTAGTTTGCGTGTAATCCGCCTGGCCGGATACGGACCCGGACACATGGCGCGATCCGGCGGATGCCCTTAGAGAAACGCTAGCATCCAGCATTGATTGTTGAACGCCTTTTCCGGGGAAAAGCACCGCTATTGGATCCAAGACTCATCTAGCCACGCGTTCTCAGCTGCTAACTCTCAGATCCGTTCACTACAATAGCTGTAATTGAGATTCCTGATGCCTGTTATACCCCGAGCCATTCCGCGGGATTTTCAACCCAAATCTGATCAATATAAGACTGTGCTATTCCTTCTGCCAACATTCGAGGTATGAACTTTTTAATGATATACTCAAATCCAGGTCCACCGTGATACGCCCTCAAGTAGGATTGACGACCCATATCCCCTGAAATGAGCAACCTGTCTTGAAAGCCCTTCGCAATCATTCCTTTGATCAGTTCGATGCGAACAGAGTCAGGGAAGTATTTCACTTTTCCAGGTCCATCATAACCTACGTAGGCACCTCTCTTGGCAACTTCGCAGTGAAGCCACAAGTCTGGATTCCGATCCATGTGCCCAACGCACACCTTGTGCAGATTGACACCTGCCGCCTCCAAAATATCCAGTTGTTCGAGCCCCATCGTACCAGCTTCAGTATGCACCCAAATCGGTGCCTTTGTTGCCAGATGGGCCTTCGCCGCAGCTTTAGTGACTTTCTCTTCTTCCGGTGTAATCACATTGTACCATGATCCACACTTTATGTAGCCAGGCTTCAACCCGGTGTCACCCACACCTTCCGTGAGTTCCTTAATCATAAGATCCGCCAGTTCACCTTCGCTGGCCTTTAGCGTTTCGTTGTCATAAAACCTACTTTTGTTGTAGCCTGTACAGAATATGATGTTGACCGCGGTCTTTTGCGCAATTTCGTTCATGGCCATTACATCACGACCGTAATCTCTCGCCGTTCCTTCGACCAGCGTCCTTCCACCTGCGGCATAGAAGTATTCTAACTCTTCAATTGCTTTACTGGTAGAAGGCAACTGATAATCAGGATCGTCCTTCATTGCTGGACGCGGGGGGAAACAGACCAAGTGTTCATGGGTGTAGGTAAAACCAAGTTCACGGCTTGGTATAGGTCCTTTGATAGTATTGACGATGCTCACACGTCATCAGCCTTTCTATTGTTAGATATTGTCCTCGCGATTTCATCCCTGTAACTTGCATCCGTTACCCATCGTTTTCCGTTAAGTTGGTGACCCGAAAGAGAAAATGGAGGCAAGGCAGAGAGATAAAGTACGAGCTCATTCAAAATTTCTGGAGGAGCAAGCTCACTACGGGCATCTTCTGTTAAGTGGCTGAAAAAACCAGTGTCTACTTTTGCAGCTGGGAAAACCGTGTTAATGTTCAAGCCGAATGGTCTGCTGAACTCAGCCGCGGCCACCTCCACAAGTCCCTCAATACCGAACTTGGAGGCACAATAGGCGCTATCGTTAGCAGCGGCATAGCCCTTCTGTCCCAATAGCGACGTTATAACGGCAATGTTACCGCGTCTTGCATGAGCCAACTCGGGCAAAACAGTCTTCAGAGTAATGAACGTTCCCGTAAGGTTTGTCTCAATGATAGCTCGCCACACGTCGATAGGCAGATCAGCTATAGATCGGTGTTTTCTATCTGTTACACCTGCATTTGCAATCACGATCTCTGCCAATCCCAGGCGATCGGTGGCAACACCAAAGAAGTCCTGGAACGCCGTCTGATCAGTAATATCGACCTCAGCCAGATATGATCCGCCCAAATCCTTTCGAAGGGTTTCAAGCCCCTCTCCATCCAGGGCACAACCAGCGATTCTTGCCCCTGCGCGGTACAGCGCGAGAGCCAAAGCTTTTCCAATGCCGGAACTTACCCCTGTTATAAGTGCAACCTTTCCTTGCAGGTCACTGTGGAACATGGCGTCTCCCTCTTTCTTTATAGAACCTCTTCAGCTTACCCACCAGGTCGGTTTGTGAAGTATAAAGTGCGACCATCAAGGTAATAACGACTCCCTGCATGACAGATTTGCCCGCTTGCCCTATTCCGAGAGACGTCATCAGGCTTGTAAGCAAAGTGATAATCAGCGAACCCAGTACTGCACCGCCCAATCCACCTTGTCCATTAAAGGTGTTACCGCCGACTACCCCCGCTGCAACGGAGTTCATGTTGTAAGCATCTCCACCAACGCTAAAGTTGGCTATGCCGATATATCCCGATAGTATCAAGCCCGAAAAAACAGCCATCAGCCCACTGATCGCGTAAATCAACACTAAACGCCACTTTGTTGGGATCCCTGCATAATAGGCTGCTTTGGAATTGTTACCGATGTAAAAGGTTGATCTTCCCCATGTAGTCCTTTTGGAGAAAAAAAGCAGAACACCGAACAAGCCAAGAAAAAGCAGTGGAGAGATCGGAACTATCCCCAGTCTTCCCGAACCTAATGTACGCAGAATCGGGGAAACAGAACCCTTTGGCGCACCGCCACAATAAAGAAGATATGCGCCCTTCACAATTGATCCCATACCGAAAGTCATTACTAGGGGAGGAACGTCAGTCTGCGCAATAACCCAGCCATTAATACCTCCTAGAACAAGCCCCAGCAGCGAGACCACGAGAATGGCCTTCAAGGCCATTTCATCCTTGCCCCGCATTAGATCCGCTCCCACAATATTCGCCAAAGTCATCATTTCACCCACAGATAGATCGATTCCTCCCGACAGAATAACCAGGGTCTGCCCTAGAGAGGTGATTCCCAAGGGTACACTTTGGCGAGCGATCTCCAAAAGGTGTGTCGCCTTAAGCGTGTCGGGGATAAGAATTCCTGAAGCCGCCAACAAGACACACAACACGATGACTAAAGATATATAAATCAGACCCGTCCTGCCCAGTTTACGTACAACAGAGATTCTCATTCACTGACGTCCTTTCGCCTGAAGTATCGACCTTGATCGGATGGAATTAAAGACAACGGCCGCTACAACAATCAGCCCTGCTAATACGTTCTGAAAGAATGGGGATATTCCGTAGATGTTGAGAATGACGCTTAAAAGGCCCATTATCGCCACCCCTGCAGCCGTGCCGATCACCCCGCCAACTCCACCTGTGAAACTGGTCCCGCCGACTATAACAGCCGCAATGGAAGAGAGTGTGAACGGGTTACCTGCTAAGGGGTCACCGGAACGCATCCGAGCAGCTAACGCCAAACCACCTATGGAAGCGAAAACCGAACTTAGAACGTAAACACCCATTTTGATCCGTTTGACCTTGATACCTGCGACCGATGCCTTGTGCTCGTCTCCGCCCAATGCATAGACTCGGCGTCCAAATCTAGTAAAGTTTAGGATGAGATGGCAGATCAAAAGACCTACCAAGAAGTACACAAAAGCCAAAGGGAAGAACCCAAAGACCCGGTAAGACCACCAATTAGTGAACCCCGAAGGAACATAGCCCCCTGGATACGGCATAATGGCAAGCGTGATACCGCTTACCACTCCGGTCGTTCCTAGCGTAGCGATCAAAGGTTCAACCCTTAGTTTGTTTATGACCAAACCGTTAACCAGCCCTACCACAGCTGCGGCAAACAGACAAAGACAAACTCCTGTGAAAATGCCTCCGGATGTAGCCATATAAACGGCTGCTAGTGCCGTCGTTAGACTTACCACGGAGCCAACAGAGAGGTCAATTCCTCCAATCAGAATAGGAAATGTCTGGCCTAAGGCGACAAACCCGATCGGTGCCGCCTGGTTCAATATATTGGTTGCATTTTGGACACTCCGAAAGGGTGCTGAGAACAAGGCTGGTATTGCATACATTCCCAAGACCGTCAGATAGAGTGTGATGAGCTGCCTCTTGGAATCACTAATCGACTTTACTCTGCGCATACAAACACCTCAATCTATACCTTACTGTGAATTAGGCCGGTCATGTTACTTAAGACCTGCTGCCGATCGGTTTGATCAGCGTCGTAGACAGCGACTATGCGTCCTTCATGCATCACAGCAATACGATGGCTGACACCGAATATCTCAGACAGATCCGAAGAAACCATCACAATCGCCACTCCTTCGCGATTGAGTCTCTTGAGCAGTTGGTATATCTCCGACTTGGCACCTACGTCAATACCCCTCGTTGGCTCGTTGATCAAAAGCACGCGCATTCCAGCATAAACCCAGCGGGCTAGAATAACTTTCTGACGGTTGCCTCCGCTCAAATTCTTTACTTGTTGACGCGGAGAGGGCGTCCTTATGCCCATAGTACCTATGACAGGGTTCATTTCTGTGCGCATTTTTGGAAGATGGGTATGACCATAAATTGCGTCTCGTTCAGACTTCACCAAAGCAATGTTCTCGTAAAGATCAAAATCTAGAAATAGTCCTTTCGCCACTCGATCTTCGGGCACATAGGCAATACCTGCCTTAATAGATGCTCGAGGCGAAGAGGGTTTAAACGGCTTGCCCAGAAAGGAGATCTCCCCTTTGCGCGGCGGATAAATGCCAAAAACGGTTTCCAACAATTCCGTTCGGCCGGCTCCAACTAAGCCTGCGATACCCAAAATCTCTCCTGCTCTGACCTGTAAAGTGATATCTTTTACCAGATCATGACCTGAGAGATTCCGAATGTCCAAGACTACGTCCTTCCTAAGACTTTCGTCTTTGTGGAAATGCTGTCCGGGATCTCCACCGATCATTAAGGCAACCAACTCGTCGTGGTTTGTTGAAGACGTGTCCTTGGTGGCGATGTAAGATCCATTCCGCAGCACCGTGATCCTATCGGACAACTCGAATATTTCTTCCATACGATGGGAAATATATATGATTCCTTTACCGTGGCTCTTTAGATTCTTGATTAGCTTAAAAAGTATCTCCGCTTCGCCCTCAGTCAACGATGATGTGGGTTCATCCATGACAATGATCTGAGCCTCAAATACCAAGGCTTTGGCTATCTCAATCATTTGCTTAAGGGACATCGGCAGCCTTCTCACTATTTGGTGGGGATCAAGGTCCAGTCCCAACTTCTCGAGTATTTCGAGACTGCGTTGCTCCATAGCCCTCCAGTCAATTGTCTTTTTTCTCGTAACAGGTTCATTGCCAACGAAGAGGTTCTCCATAACGGAAAGCTCATCAATAAGGTTCAATTCTTGGTGGATAAACGCTATCCCGAGTTCGCGCGCAACAAGGGGGTTGCTGATATCTGTTTCCTTGCCCTCAATGAAGATCTGTCCCGAATCCGGTTTAAGTACACCCCCCAGTACATTCATAAGCGTTGTCTTGCCAGCTCCGTTTTCTCCAACCAAAGCATGTATTTCGCCTTTCTCAAGACTGAAGTTCACTCCATCAAGCGCCTTAACCCCTGGAAAGCTCTTTGCAACATCCACCATTTTTAGTAGGCATCGTCTGTTTTCCATGCACACACCTCTTTTGTAATGGGGAAAATGCACAAAAAGTGCATTCTCCCCTCAAAACACACCAGACGTATTATTCGCTCCACATTTCCTTCAGCGTTTCTTCACTGAGCGATGTGCCAACCCAATACCCATCTGCAAGATCCGGACGTGCATAGAGCTTGGCGGTATCGAGATTCAGGATGTAAGGCGCATTAGCGTCTACCCTGATGGGAATTGGCTCTCCCCGGAGTGCCTTCAAAGCTAACCTTAGAGCAATGGCTGTGTGGTTGGTCGGGTTATTGAATGCAATGCTCTCAAATCCTTGATCACTTGCCTTAATCCAGTCCAGGAGAAAACCATTGTTAGCCTCTCCTACCATCGGCACCAGTTCTCTTCCTGCATCCTGGAATGCCTGCATCGCACCTTGGGTCATGGCTCCGCCGCCTGACCACACACCATCAATCTGAGGGTAAGCTGGCAGCAGACTGGCCATAACTCCTTTGGCTTGAGCAAATCCCCATTCTGCGAATTGTCTAGTTAACACTTTGATCCCTGGGTGTTGATCGAAAACGTCTTTGGCACCTTTCCAGCGTTCCTCGGCAACGGGATTGCCCGCGACACCCGAAAGAGCAATAATGTTGCCGCTGTAACCCATTTTCTCCGCTAACCAAATAGCCGTAACCTTGCCGTACTCATAGTCGTTACGTCCGACCCAGGCAGTAACTTGCTCCAGGGGTATCTGACTGCTAGCGGCAATAACTGGAATGTTTTTCTGCTTTATCATTTCCAGGACTCCGCCCAAAGCCGTAGGTGACACAGGATCAATCACGATGGCGTCCACGCCCTTAGCCACTACGTCCTCTAGCGAAGAAATCTGTCTTGGGATTTCCAAGTTAGCGTCAAGATGCACTATTTCTGCGATTAAGTCACCATACTTTTCTGCTTCTTCAAATAGCTCCCTCGTAAACTGGATTGCCCATGTATTACCCTGGAACCCAGTCAAGAAGCCAATTCTGTATGGCGGAGCCTTGACAAATGCCGAGGTATCCACCATTTCATCGCTAATGGATATTACATATTCCCAGCCCAGTACTTCTGTCGCCGAACTTATCTCGCCCGCAGACTGAGCTAACAGCACACCGTTTGACGCCAACAGGACAAGCAGTAACACAGTGAACAGAATGTGCAATCGTCTCATCTTCTTCATTTTCCTCCCTTATAAACGTCTTTCACAGAATCAGACCTGTCCAGTACATCAACCATGTACTCAATGATTTCTCCCAAAGTCACCTCCCCTTTTTCTCTGGTAGCCTTTGTAGCATCACCATAGACGCCGCTTGAACTTAGAGCACCCATGGGCAAAGACGAATAATGATATAGAAAAGCATCGTCATCAGGCGGATACTCCGCCACAGCTTTGTCCATATGACATAGATCGGGCCGAATGGCAAGGATCCAAGACGTTTCGAACTCGCAAGCGTGGAACATGCCGTGCCAAAGCGGGGCTTTCGCATACCGCTTAGCGATCTGTTGCAGATTGGGGTACACGAAGTAATAGACTTCCAACGGGATCTCATCCGCCAACTCACGGCCAGCGTATTTCATGGCGGAGTCATTGGCGCCATGACCGCTAAAAACTACAAGCCGATCACAACCTTGACGGTGTAAGCTATGGGCAATCTCCTTGATGGTGTTCTTCACAGTATCAACCGACAGCACCATGGACCCCGGTATGTCCCTCCAAACCCAAGAATAGCTCATGGGCAAAACAGGCAAAACCACAGCCTGAACTCTTTCCGCAAGTTTGACAGCGACATGGTGTGCGATAAAGGAATCCGTTCCCAGAGGTAAATGAGGACCATGCTGTTCTGTGGCGCCTATTGGCAAAATCGCAGTTTTCCATTTTGAGAAGCACTCCGCCGCCTCCGGTCTCGTCATGTACTCCAGTTCGTAAGGTGAATGGTCCTTAGTCATACATTAAACTCCCTTCTGGTTTGCTACCGTCATGTCAGAATATAAGGGTTCCATTGCAGCATAAACTTGCTGATAAAGGCGATATTTTTTCGTGTACTCACTGTGATCCTCTAGGTCAGGTGCAATATGGTCTGCTACTTGAATAGCCTTATGTGATGCATCAGAGAAGGACGGCCACACTCCGACGGCCACACCGGCAATAATCGCTGCCCCGAAAGCCGATGACTCCAATTCTGTGAGCATACTGACAGGGAAGCCCAAAACGCTTGCTACAATCGTCGGCCATAGAGGATGACGACTCCCCCCCTCTCCAACTGTTATCCGTTTGGGCCTTCTACCCATCTGTTGCAGAAGTTCAAAAGAATCTCTGAAGTTATAGGCAACTCCTTCCAAAATTGCCCGGGCAAACATTGCTTTGGTCGCGGAAGCAGTTATTCCCGCGAAACATGCTTTGGCATCGGGATTGTTGTACGGAGTAGAGGCCCCCTGAAGAAACGGAAGAAAGATTAGGCCATTGCTCCCCGCCGGCACTTCAGCTGCTTGATCAAGCAGGATACGGTAAGCATTTGCTTTCTCCGAAGCTGTCTGCGTGTTCTCTGCATGTATGAAATTCTCAACAAACCACGTTAAGGAGTATCCGCCGGTCATCACCAATCCGTGAAGGAAATACTTGCCCGGCACTGCATGGCACATCAGGAATAAGCCTGAGGGTAGTTGCTCGGGAACCATCTCTTGATAATAGGCCACATGGCCGGCAGTGCCAATGGTTGCGCATGCGGTATCAGGCGTCGTCACGCCTGTCCCTATAGCTAAAGCAGCCATATCACCTGCTCCGACCACTACCGAAATACCTGCCTTCAACCCAGTTTCATTGGCGCAATCAGCAGTTACGCGACCCACCAACTCGGGTGACTCGTGCAAAGAGGGCAAAATGGACGACGAAATGCCAAGTTCAGACAGGAGTTCCCAAGCCCAATCTCGTTTTTCCAAATCCAACATGAACGCTGCGCCAGCATCGCTCTTATCCGTGACGCAAACACCTGCTAGGCGCAGAGTAATGAAATCCTTTGCAAACACGATTTTGTGCGTCCGATCCAACAGGTTTGACTGATTGTCTTTATACCAAAGAAGTTTGCTGAGAACATGAATTGGTCCGGGTGTACTTAAGGCAAGTTTTTGTAAGGAATCGCCATAGTGAGCCGTCAAGAAATCAGCTTGTTCTGTTGCACGCTGATCCAGCCAGATTGCAGAATTACATAAAGGATTGAGGTCTTTGTCAAGCAATACCAGTCCATTCAACTGCCCCGACATTGCGATTGTCGCTACTTGACCCAAATCGACCTTGGCGCCCAGCTCCTCAATGGCCTTCTTGACAGCAATCCACCAATCTTTCGGGTCTTGCTCTACCCGGTCGGGAGCAGGTCTATAGGTGGGATAATCCTGTTGCGCCTGTCCTCGGATAACACCGTTTTCATCTATAGCTAACGCCTTGACCGAGGACGTTCCCAGGTCTATGCCTACTGTTAGAATACCCTTACACACCGCCACCACTCTCCTTCCGCCCTGAGGGAGCATTGATGTCAATGTGAATCTCAAAACGGTTTCCTTGAATAAAACTCAGGGTATACTCCATTATTTGACCACCACTGGAGTAAGAGATCCGCTCAGCCTTAAGCACGGCGGTATCCACTTCAGTATTCAAAAGGGATGCAGTAATCCTGTCTGCTTTTTCTGCGATATATGTTTCATGTGCCCATGTCGGTCGACTCCCATATTTGGAGTCTAACGTTTTGTATAACGAAACTGACACCTCGTCTTCAGTCAATTCTGGCACTAACCGGGTTGGTACATACGATGTAGATAGAATCACAGGTTCCGCATTCGCGGTATGAACTCGTTTGATTTTCCATACGATGCTATCTCTATTAAGGTTCAGGCATTTGGCAATGTGTCTATTAGGTATCTCCTTGGCAAGTTCGACTAGTAAGATCCCTGGACACAATCCTCGGGCACGGATATCTTCACTATAGCTGGGTAGTACATGAAAATGACGCCTAATGATCGGCGGTTTGACGTAGGTTCCGCTCTTAGGCACTCTGTACAGGTAATCCTCCGCAACCAGTTCTTCAAAGGCCTGCTGCACCGTCCCTCTGCTTACTTGGAACATCTTAGCGCATTTTGATTCTGAGGGGATTCTGGTGTGCGCCCCTTGGGATTCAATTAGCTTAAGAAGCTCTTGTTTGATCTGCTGATAAAGCGGTGTATCCGACAACCTATCAATCACGAGGAACCCTCCAAGCCACATTTCTTGTCTATACTAAAATAAACTGCACTAGTCATGTTCTGTCACGATGTTATTCGTTATGAATTCATAGATCCCTCCAAATCCTACATATATTTTTTCGCCTATAAATATCTTATTAGCGTTGTAATTTCCCTATGCACCTACGGAACCCAGTATGCCCACCAATGTTGTCCATAAAGCGCGAAAGAACGGCAACACTAGAATCTGTCCTTAGTACCGTTCGCACTCCTCCCTCGACAAACAAAGATCATGGATCGTGCGAAACGCACCCAACCTATGCATGGATACTGGCTAGAGCTCTGCTGCACCCCACTAGAAGGAGGTTCGGGCGTGTAGACGAAGGCTGGTTTCTGACAACAAGAGTCCGATTCGTGTCAGGACAACGGACCTAGATTGAACGGCAGCAAACATACCTTGGAATTAAGTCAAGAGTGTCATGAAATACCACTAGGGGCTGTCTTCATGCAAACAGGCCATTGACATGTCGGGTACCAATGAGGCTAAAAGGAAGGCGATATCGAGGACTTGGTGTTTCTCGGTACGCGCAGAAGGGTAATGATCCTCAATCGTTGAATGTTTGGATCAATATCCCATGGGTGGGGCTAATGAAGCGAGGTGTTTGTGGGATAAACAATCGTTCAATAGCGCAAAAGACGGCATACTACTATTTCCAGTCGATTTTCCCAGAAAGTGGAATTCTTTACAGACATTCCCACCTTTCTGCAGCAAATTGTCTTGCCTGACCAAATGAGTTAGGTCGTTGCTACGCCAGTGTTCTTTGACACGTCTTGGGAGAAAATCGGTCAAGGCTCCAATGTTGGGCCCTAGATCAATTTCAAATCAAACAGTAGGGAGAGAATATCTGATGGAAAACAAGATGTTTGTTTACGAAAAAGCTATCGACGCTCGTGTCATTGGCATCATGCGGAAGTTTGATGTGAGCAAGGGGCCGCTGATTGCACGCGCCTTGCAGAAAGGTGGTGTTTCTATCATGGAAATTACGATGGATACACCGAACGCTTTAGAAGCAATTTCTCAAATACGCCTTGAACTTGGTCATGAAGTGGCTATTGGAGCGGGTACGGTGTTGGATTCTGAGACTGCGCGCAGTGCGGTTTTGGCTGGAGCCCAGTTCTTAGTCTCTCCGAATCTGAATGTTAGTGTAATAGCAACAGGTAACCGCTACGGTGTGCCTGTAATTCCAGGGTGTATGACTCCTACTGAAATCGTGCAAGCGTGTGAAGCAGGAGCAGATATCGTCAAGATCTTCCCGGCTATCTCCGTTGGCGGCGAGTTCTTCCGCACCGTTAAGGGACCGTTGCAACATGTTTCGTTAATGGCTACGGGGGGCGTGAGCATTGAGAACGCAAGGGAATTTCGCAACAACGGTGCTGATTTTCTCGGGGTTGGGGGAAAATTGGTGAACAAACAGTTGGTTGCCGAGAATAGGTTTGATGAAATTTCCGATTACGCCAGAAAACTGGTTGAACTAGCTAGATTGAGCGCTTAGGGAGATCGTCGGGCAGCCCTCAAGAAAAAACGGTCAATGCTTGCACTAAAGGGAAGTTCGCCGCAACAGAGGGAGAGAGCCCTATCAAGGTAAACCGCGACAATTCTGCATCGGTTAGCTTCTTACCATTACGGACGTCAATATCAGACGGTGCAATTCACCTTGGGGACAATGCCATGATCCAATGATCAGGGCCTACAGTTTGTCTATCCGAAGCGTGAGATCATGAACATGCACAACTTGTACAACTCGATACACAGTAGACAGGAGGAGTCTTAGAGCGGTCAACAAGAACTCAGGGCAATCGCCAATGAGCTCATACGTTCGCTGATTTGAGCTGTCCCTTTTTGCACAAGTTCGTCTGAAACTAGAGAATTCCCCGTGTCTTTTCGATCCAAGAACCATCACTCCTGATTCGATTCACCTACGTAGAGTGTAATTTGTTTCTGGATGTCATCCAACAAGCGCAGTTGCGTTCAAAATCCTAGCTTCACGTTTGATCTGACTGTTGGATAATTTTCTCACCAGCCGGGCGAAGTCCTAGAGGGATGAGCGATCATCTGTAGAATTCCAAAAAAAGTAACCGATCGGACTCCAGCAATTGGGGCGAGCCATAGAGGGAAAAGAGGTGGACAGAAAGCCCACAAAAGAGATGCTGTTGCGTGAAGGGTCACAACTAGAATACTGCGAATAGCAGGGATGATCTTGAATGGAAAGGCGAATATCGAGTTTTGCTTTCCTGGTTGTGTTGTTGGTATCCCTGGACGTTGGTGGGCTGCTCGGAGGAACGATGTCGGATAAACCCACTGGAACCGTAACCCGAGCTTGACCTGTAAGTTCCTCAAGGTTTGATCTTTCGATGCGCCCGCATCTGGGGTTTCTGGATGACGAAGGCGACTCTTGAGCAGTTTTGTAGAAATTTGAGGCTCTGGTTTGCACTCGGTCACTACAAAAGCATTGCTCATCTTGGATGGAGGAGATCAACCCCCTTCACAGGAACAGAAGATCATCTACCTAGAGGAACTGCCCCAGCAACTACTAGATTCGGGTCCATGCATATGACCTAGAAAGAGACGCTTGACTGATGCTAGGGTCCAGATGGTTTTTGATCCAGCCACCGACCATCGCACTGAAAAGATCTATACGGAAGAGTTCACCGCCGACTACAAGAAATTTTGAAATTGTAGAACCTGAAACACCTGACTCCAGGCAGAACGGATTTTCGGTGAGCGTTTGGACGAGCGACAGCCCCTTTGATCACAAAGAAAGACCGAAATGATTACACAAACTGGGGAGACCCAAGGAAAGGGAAAGCGTGGAAGCAGTTTACGTGGATAAGGCATCCTAGTAATGTTTGTAAAGGGAGAATATACTGCAAAAACAGGGAGGAATCTGCAGTGAAAAAAAGGACAACGGGTTTCATTTTCCTGATTGTCATGTTGGTGTCACTAGCGTTGGTAGGCTGTTTTGGCGGAGGGACGAAGTCGTATATACTCACTGGAACGGTAACGGAGTTTGACACGGAAGTTCCTTTGGCAGGAGCCACAGTGGAAATCGGTACAAAGAAAAGCATAACAAACGCTTTCGGTCTCTATGAACTCAAAGGGGTTCCGGGAGGCTCCGGTACGCTCCATGTCACCCTAGATGGATATGAACCCCATGAGCAAGACGTAACAGTGAGCGCAGACGCGACAATTGATGTGGATCTAGAAACCCAGGCGGAAGACTTGAACCTGGGTGGTGTTAGTGTTGAGTACTACGGGAGTTATGTTGAGGTTGATGGTGTAGATCCGCTCCCGGTCATGAAGAGAGCGTCCTTGATCTTAAATGGAAAAGAACAGCCTCTGCTCGTAGACTCCACCGACAACGAGTTCTGGGCCTACAAGGCATTGCGTCCTGGTTTAAACACCATTCAATTTCGGGTTTGGGATGAAGGGGATCATGCCAGAACAACGCCCATCCAAGAATTAACCTGGGATATTCCCCGGTTAGATCTCCTGATTATTATGGACTCAGACACTCCGGAAGTAGAACTTGACTTGCATATGATCAAACGGCTGGTCAACAAGTTTGTCTATGACACCGACGAAGAGGGCGATCGTCATGTGTATTGGAACAACGATACACCCACCGACTTCGGTGACGGCGATCATCAAAACCCAACGCTTGACGTAGATGGTGGTCGACTCGAGGCGCAGGAAATTATCTGCCTAAAGGAATTGACGCCCGGCGACTATCACATCTGGGTACATGCGTATGACCTCGAGGACAACGATTTGACTGAAGCTAGAGTCCAGGTGATCCTGGATGCAGCTACCGACAATCCTACTGAAAAGGTCTATACGGAAAAGTTCACCCTCGACATGGAAGAAACTGGTGTATACATCATTACACTTAGGGTTAGTGAGTCGGGTGAAAGAAGTTTTGTCTATGTAGAACCTGACACACTGTAGCTCGAAGTAGAAGCTGTTGCTCGGTGAGGGATTGACCGGGCAACAGTCTTTTTTGATCTATGAACCTTCACCCTTGTCGAACCAGACGATAGATGGCATTCCAGCTCCGGTCTTTGCGAACATCCATCCAGCATATTCTCCGAACACGTCAGATGCACCTGCACCGCCAACAGGACCTACATCATCGCTTGCATGGTTTTTGGGATTCAGTGTGCCCGTCCGCGTAGCGGGCGGCAAGTTCCCATCCTGGTCGTGGGCAAACGACTGCCTGCTGCATCTCGTGCCTGGATGTCTCCGCCGTCGCCATAGGCTCACGGGCGTGCAAAAACAAGCGGCTAACTAAATGGGTAACCTCCTGCAGGAGCCACGCATCCGTTATGCGTAAGTCTCTCGGGCGTTACGACACTCCTTGGCAAAGAGAATCCTGGTGCTCTTTCGGCAACTGAATTGCGTAGCTAACTAACGGCTTGGGAGGGGTAAGGAGGTGTCTTATTCTGGGGCTATCGTCTCTAGAGAAATCGTATGGGCGGGTGCAACCGTGACAGGCTGCTACTGTTACCGGTTGGTCGAAGCGTCGTCCCCAGTCCTGAAAGTCTTGGAACATCCCAAGGTAATCCAGGAAATGTTGGTCCATAGCACAGCAAGCATGACTCTGGCCAACTAACCCCATCTCATACCAAGCATGCAAAAGGACGACGCTGCCAAATGAACGATCTGCTCAAGGAGTCGCCCTCTCCCAACCGTTATGTTCTATAGAATTATTATTGCACCATAATGGAGTCTGCGATTCGCGTAGGATCCATTGTTTTTCCACATAA
>FZPS01000009.1_pt39 | contig 14793 bp, 14 predicted proteins | sample 1817821 | NCBI WGS metagenome assembly FZPS01 (sample SAMEA104158645, study PRJEB21678) | metagenome | place: Germany | collected 2015-04-21 | reverse complement strand
GTCTAATATACCTGCCTCTCCTTGTATTTATATATTACTTATGGTAAATTATATCTGTTCATTGTGAAAATTAAGTGTGATATAATTTTAACAGAGATGGAGGTGAGATCGTTGCCCAAAAAATCGAAAAAATCCTCATCGTCCCCTAATAAACGGTCGCGAGTGAAACTGTGGGTTTGTGTTATAATTTTTTCTATCTTATTTGGTGGATCTCTAGGTTTTCTTACCGCGTATCTAGGCAGCGCACCACCATTGGATCAGGTAAATTTGACTCAGCAGTATTCCACTCATATTTATGACATTAATGGTCAGCTGATAACAGACTTATATCGGGAAAACCGCGTTCCGGTAGCCATCGAATCGCTTCCGGAGCACTTATACCAAGCGGTTGTGGCCATTGAAGATGACAAATTTTTTGACCACCATGGGATCAACTTTATTGCCTTCGGCAGAGCAATCTTGGTAAATCTGCGCGAAGGTCGTTTTGCGCAGGGCGGCGGTACAATCACAATGCAGGTTGCCCGCAATCTGTTTCTAACTCAGGAGAAATTGGTTTCCCGCAAACTGCAGGAGTTTCTCTGGGCAGTGCAGATAGAACGCAAATATTCAAAACAGGAAATCTTAGAGACCTATTTAAACATGGTTCATCTCGGCCATGGGGCCAACGGGGTTGAAGCAGGAGCACAGGTGTATTTCGGCAAATCAGCCCGAGATTTGGATTTGGCTGAATCTGCGCTGCTGGCAGGTATTATTCGCTGGCCGACAAGGTACTCGCCCCACAACAACCCAGATATTGCTAAGGACCGAAGAAACTTTGTTTTAAAGCGGATGCTGGAACTGGAGTTTATCACGGAAGAACAGTTTGAAGCAGCCAGAAATCAACCTATAGTGGTTGCCGAGCGCAAACCACGCAATGTTAATGCCCCCTATTTCGTGGACTATATTCTGGACGACTTGATTGAGCGCTACGGAGAAGAAAGGGTTTTTGGCGGTGGACTGCGGATCTACACTACCCTAGATCTTAATATGCAGAAAGCAGCTGAAAACGCACTTAACAACGGCCTTCCGACCGGATATGTTGACAGCGGTGGATTAACTCAACCGCAGGGCGCATTGGTTGCACTTGATCCGCGCACAGGTCATATCCGGGCAATGGTTGGCGGTCGTGGCGAAGATAAGTTTAACCGAGCAGTGCAGGCATACCGCTCACCTGGTTCTGCAATCAAGATCTTCCCGTACACGGCAGCAATTGATAAAGGTGTTACTGCCGCAGATATCTATGTGGACGAACCGATTGAATATGTTTTAGCTAACGGTGAAACATGGAGCCCGCGCAACTATTATCCTGTATTTGATGGTGAAATGACTGTGCGGGAGGCGTTGGAGCGGTCCATTAATACAATCGCAGTGCAGATTGTGAATCAGCTGGGATTCAATACAGTAATCGAATATGGTAAAAAGATGGGAATAACATCCTTTGTTGAAGCTGGACGGGCAAACGACTTAGGCTTATCACCGCTGGCATTAGGTGGTTTGACCAAAGGTGTTTCACCACTGGAAATGGCTTCCGCCTATGGTGTGCTTGCCAACAACGGCATCCGCGTTGAACCGATTGCGATTTTGAAAGTAACCGATTACCACGGCAATATTCTGGAGGAAAATGCATCCCGCCAAGAGGTAGTACTCAGCGAAGAAACCTCTTATATCATGAATGATCTGCTCCGCGGTGTAATCGAACGAGGAACTGCCCGCAGCGCGAACATTAACCGGCCGGCAGCTGGGAAAACCGGTACCCACCAGGATAACCGCGATGCTTGGTTTGTAGGCTATACACCAGATCTGGTAGCCGCAGTCTGGTTCGGAGAAGATATTCCAAAAGCGATGGTTTATAAAGGAGTACAATATGGCTCCTGGAACGCTACGCCTATCTGGCGGGACTTTATGGTTGAGGCGCTGAGGAATACGCCTATATCTGATTTCAAGCGGCCAAATGGTATTGTTGAAGTTGCTATTGATATCAAGACAGGCCTGCTGGTTCCGGAAAACTGCTCACTTCCTAAAGATGAGATTCGAACCGAAATATTCATCAAAGGTACAGAGCCGACCGAATACACACCTCGGTGTTCCGGTTCACTGTGGGATCTTCTCCCTTTCTTCAATTGACAGCAGTAAAGCCAGGAGAGTATCTCCTGGCTTCTTTTAATGGTTTAGTTCAACTACAGTCACACCTGATCCGCCTTGATTGGGATCGGCTAAACGAAAACTCTTAACATGAGGATGACTGCGCAGCTGATCCTGCACAGCGTCGCGGAGAGCTCCTGTACCCTTACCGTGAATAATCCGCACTTGATTCAGAGATGACAGAAAAGCGTCATCCAAATACTTATCTACCGCTGGAAGCGCTTCATCAATTGTAAAGCCCCGCAGATCAATCTCTGGTTTTATTGCACTGCTCTTACCCAATCCCCTGCTGCGAATGCGGTGAGTGACTTTGGATTGCGGCTGGTGGTTTGCCCGTTCTAGATCAGTTAGACTTACCGACACCTTCATAATGCCAACCTGTACCTGAGCTTCATTATCAGAAAGTTCAACAACATGCCCAGTCTGATTCAAGCTGCGCACTCTTACCTGTTCTCCAACTTTTAGGTGCTTAACAGGTTCAGCCGCCGGTTTTTGAGGTCTGGTGGTTTTCAGTTTCTTCTGCTGTTCCATTAGTTCCTGCCGCTTGGCTGCAACAATCTTTTCTAAATCAATATTCTGCTGACGTCTTAGTTCACCTACAAGCAGATCTAATTCTTCCCTGGTTTTTTTCACCAGTTCAGCAGCTTCCTCTTGAGCTTGAATAAGCAGCTCTCCTCTGCGCTCGGACAAGTCTCTATAGAGAAGATCATATTTCTGCTTTAAGGCATTATACTCTGCGCGCAAGGATTCCGCTTCTTCTCTGGCTTTTCGTGACTCTTGACGATCCGCCTCAATTTCACCGATGATCTCATCGATCCGAATTCGTTCCTCATTAAGTAAACTGCGGGCTGCAGCTACTATTTCATCTGATAGTCCTAGCCCCCTTGCAATGGCAAAAGCGTTGCTCTGCCCCGGAATACCGATAGCTAAACGGTAGGTGGGCTTAAGTGTAACCGGATCGAATTCAACCGAAGCGTTTTCCACCTCCGGATTGGCATAGGCAAAATTTTTAAGTTCTGAGTAGTGAGTTGTGGCGATAGTGGTTACCCGCTTCAACCTCAGGTGTTCCAAAAGTGCTGTTGCCAGCGCAGCGCCCTCGGTCGGATCTGTTCCAGCGCCAAGCTCATCAAGGAGAACCAGACTGTTCGAAGTAGACTGTTCTAAAATCTTAACGATATTACTCATATGTGACGAGAATGTGCTGAGGCTCTGCTCAATGCTCTGCTCATCTCCAATATCGGCAAATATGTTGTCAAAAACAGCCATGTGCGAACCGGCTTCAGCGGGAATGTGCAGTCCAGCTTGAGTCATTACTGCAAATAGACCAACTGTTTTGAGAGTAACAGTTTTTCCGCCTGTATTCGGGCCGGTGATTACCAAAATAAAGGCTTTGTCGCCAAGCCAAAGATCAATCGGTACCACAGTGCCGGTGAGCAGCGGATGCCGGCCCTGCTTGATATTAACATATCCATTTTGATTGAGTTTAGGGGCTGTGCCCTGAATCTTGCGGCTGTATTTACCTTTGGCGAAAATCAAATCCAGCTCAGCCAAGGTCTCAAGTGTTAATTTCAGCTCTTCGACGTGGGGCACAACTTCACTACTGAACTCCCTCAAAATCCTCTCAATTTCGCGATGCTCTTCTTGATGGGCAATGCGCAGTTCATTATTGATCTCAACAACCGCTGCTGGCTCCACAAACACAGTTGCGCCGCTCGCTGACTGGTCATGGACAATACCCGGGAAGAATGAGCGATACTCCTGCTTCACCGGCACCACGAAGCGGCCGCTGCGGATAGTAACAATGCTGTCCTGCAGCAGCTTTTGATTGCTGGACGAATGAATTATGTTATCCAGTTTATCCCGGACTCGATTCTCCAGATTCTTGATCTTCCGGCGTATGGAGGCTAACTGGGGAGAAGCATTGTCTTTTATACTGCCCTCATCGTCAAAACAGCGAAAGATCTCCGAGCGCAGCTCCGGGAGTGTGCTCAACTGCTCTCTGAAAGCAGCAAAATGATCTGAGTCAGACAGGTACCGCTTTATATTCGCGGCGCACTCTAACACCGCAGCCAGCCGAATCAGTTCTTCTCCTTCTAAAATACCGCCAACCTGTGCCCGCCGCAGAATGGGAGCAATATCCGCTGCTCCGCCAAAGGGAGGGACACCGTGTTTCCACAGCAGTGCTAGTGCCTGAGTAGTCTGTTCCAGATTCCGTTCAACTTCATCAAAATTTGCGCTTGGCTCCAAAGCTAAAATCAACTGCTTGCCTAAGGAAAAACTGGCAAACTCTGCAACCTGCTGCTTTATTTTGTCCCATTCTAAGATTCGTAAGCTTCTTTCGTCCATAAAATCACCTACTTAACTCCACGATGAAAATGCCCTTTTGTATAGGTTCCGGCACTGCTGTATGGTAATAATTCATTTTCACTTGACGACCCGCCGTTAAGCTTTGCAAAATAGGAGCTGACAACAGCGCTGATCCAGTGGGGATCTCTACCTTTTGCTTCAATTCGAAATAGCTTAATACCAACCTCAACCAGCTGTTCTAGCTGGTCAATTAAACATAAATCGATAGGATTAAATAAATGCATGCGGCAGCGGCGGTCTACTTCAACCGGCAGGATGTAACCCTTGCGGTCCCTAAGACCGTATTTCCGCTTCATGCAGGGGAATGCCTCCCTGCCTCCATCCTTTATGCAATCCATACAGGCCCCAATCGGACAGTATTTGCTGACCATTAAAGGCAGCTGTCCATGAACCACCACACCCAATGGATGCTTGGTTTTGACGCTAATAGCTTTGATCTGACTATAATTCAGCTCAGTAGACAGATAAAATGCACTCAAGTCCTTACTGCCCAAATAGGATGCAGTAATACTGTTGAATATATTCAGGGACCAATCTCCGTGTACTTTGAGAGATTCATGCTGTTGTCGGCGGTTCAGCATCATCTTAAGGGCACCAATATTGCCAACAAGCACCCCGTCATACTGGTGCTGATCCAGCAAATTGCTAAAATGTTCCAGTTCATCATCATCAGTTACCCTCTCAACCGCAGCGAAGCATTGAGCTCCCAGCCTGCGAGCTGCTGCGGTCACCTGAGAAAGATCACGAAGAAAATCCTTATGATGGGTGTAGATTGTGCCGTAATAGTAAATCAAGTCAGCGCCCGCATCAAGTGCGGCCTGCGCAGCCTCAAAATCAGTGACGGATACCGCCAAAATTGGTTCAATACTACCAGACTTGAGCTGCGGTGGCTCAGCAGTAAACGCCAGCTGCTTTTCAGCAACAAATTGTTCTTTAGTCACCGTGCGCATCGGATAAGTACTAAGTCTAGCCTGCTCCCATTTCTCAACTAATAATCTCCGTGTGCGGTTAACCTCACTGAGGGGAAGAATCACATTCTCTCCCAGCTCAATCTCCAGACTGTCGATCTTAATCGGATCATTGCCAAATCGAAGCAGTTGTTTCTTAAGCGTTTCTTTTGTCAAAGGACGCTTTTCTGCAGCTTCTCCCACAAGCTCACTTTCTTGATAGGCTGTAGTTCCATGGTTATCGATTAGGGTAAGCTTGAGAGGCTCGTCAACTGCAAGACTGGCGAACAAAGCTGCCGGAATCTTGCGGAATGCTTTCGGAGACCGATAGCTATCCTGAGCACTTCTGATTATATCATCATTTTGCTCATGAGGCAGTGGATTCCAGCGAATCAGATTCCGTCCCTGCTTATCAAATAAATGATGAGTAGTAAACTCTCGGTTGAACACTGAAGTCAATGCCTTGTGGTCAAATCTTCTCCGGTCAATCGCGTCTCTATAGGTCCTGGTTACAACCGCTGTGTACTCTGGTCCCTTCATTCTTCCTTCAATTTTTAGGCTTTTAACCCCTATCTTCTCCAACAGGTCGAGATGCTCAATCAGTCTTAGATCCTTTGGCGATATTAAATAATCCCCAGGTTGCTCCACCACTTCTGCTTGAGAGACTCTGTCCACCAACTGATACGGCAAACGGCACGGTTGAGCACATTGCCCCCTGTTGCCACTGCGGCCTCCCAACAAGCTGCTGAACAAGCACTGCCCGGAATAAGCAACACAGAGAGCTCCATGCACAAACACTTCCAGGTCAAGACCCGACTCAGCAAGCTCCGCTATCTCGTCCAAACTCAACTCCCGCGCCAAGATTGCTCGTTTAATCCCCAGCTTTTCGGCAAATTTTATCCCGAAGCGGTTGTGCAGAAACATCTGGGTGCTGGCGTGCAGTTCAAAATCAGGCAGAATGCTGTGAATCAAGTGAGCTAAACCCAAATCCTGAACAATTACAGCATCTACACCTAAATTGTACAGCGAAAAAATGTAATCTACTACAGGCTCCAATTCGTGTTCATGGATCAGAGTATTGACTGTAACGTAGACTTTCACACCACGGACATGGCAGTATTTTACCGCCCAGCATAATTCATCTTCATTAAAATTGGCAGCAAACCTACGTGCATTAAACAGTTTGCCGCCAAGATAAACAGCATCGGCACCATTTTCTACCGCTGCAATCAAACTTTCTTTTGTCCCAGCTGGAGCAAGTAACTCCATTCAGGTTCCTCCTTAAATAATTCCTGCTTGTCGATAATAATCTACTATGCCATAAAAAATGCCTTCAGCTGCGGCTGTCCGATACCAGGATTGCGCCAGCAGCTGCGCTTCCCTCTGGTTGCTGAGAAAACCAACCTCTACCAGAACTGCAGGCACATTAGTATTGCGGAGCACATAAAAATTGCCGCGTTTAACCCCTACATCGCGGCTGCCTAGGTTTCCAACAAGATACTTTTGCACCGAGTCAGCCAGCAGCCAGTCATGGGAATGATAATAATACGAAGTTGTACCGCTGATATTGCTGTTGCCGTTCCAGTCATTATGAATGCTGACAAAAATCTCCGCATTGCTGTTGTTAGCCACTGCGGTTCGGGCGGCTAACTGGCCATTTGTAGAATTGGCGTAACGAGTTCCCTGAGCTGGGTTAACGTTTGTTTGTCTCGTCATAATCACTGTAGCACCAGCGTCTTCCAGCATCCCTTTTAAATCCCAAGCAATAGCCAGCACATTTTCTGCTTCCGTAGAATAGCCCAAACCAACAGTACCGGGGTCAGCGCCGCCATGCCCTGGATCGACAACGATCACCCTTCCCTGCAGAATTTTATCTGAACTCTGATAAGGGGGAATGTGATCAGGAAGATTTACAGCTGAGGGCTGGCCCGAAAGCCCCGAAACAAAAAAGAAGACCAGCATAAGTACTGTAGTCCAGATATTAGTATAGAGAGTAATAATGTGTTTACCTGTGTTTTTGGCTGCCAATTCTAGCTCCCCCTTAACATACTTGCTCCGTTAAGGGATTCATTATTAACTGTCAACATCCTGCAAGTAAGATCAGGTGCTGTTACCTGAAGCCACCAAACATGGGAAATCCCGCCGCAGTTGGCGGGATTATCATGAAAACGATAAATCATCAAAATTAGGCTGGGGAAACAACCAGCCAGGCTTTGCCCAAGTTTCTGGCCAAGCCTGCTCCAAACTCAATCTTAAATGCGGCCACAGTGTATCGATCTGCTGCACCACGCTGGATTCAGCCAGCATATCTTCAACCGATTCCACATTGAGGGAGTGGAGCATCAACACCAGCGCTATAACAATCGCTAACACTTTAATTGTACCAAAAGTTGCTCCGAGGATTCCGTCAAGCACGGCAAATGGAGTGAATTTGACGACTTTCCCCCACAAATAACCTATGAACTTCGCCACCAGACTGATTCCGATCACCAAAATCAAGAATGCGATTAACAGAGCCGCTCCCTGCCCCAATGGAAACCTCGCCATCAAGTGTAGTGACAATTCCTCATGGCGGTAGAATCCGATGGCAACAGCGAGCAATACTCCAAATAGGCTGAATATCTCACGAATAATCCCGCGGCGAAATCCCCGCCAGATGGCAATGGCGAAGGCTATAATTATAAAAAGGTCAATCCATTTGCCTGCCATCATAACCCCTCTTTCTGTACTAATTAGCTTCCTCCATAATCTTGAGAAGCTCTTGATACTCGGCTTTCACCGTTAACAGCTCATCGGCAAGATTTATCGCAGCTAAAATCGCCATGCGGTGCCGAGTGAGATTTGGACTGGTTTTCTGCACTTCCCGAATTTTTTCATCAACTACTTTTCCCAACTCCCGAATATACTGCTCCGAAGCATGACCTCTGACGGCATATTCCTCGCCGCCGATGCGCACCTTAACGACATTGCTCTTTGACTCTGTCACAAATCTCACCCTTTCCGCCTGTTCCATTGCTAATTCATATCTTCGCTTTATGCAAACATTTTCCTGCTACCGCATTACGGCTGCAAACTTCTCCTGAATTGCGTTATACATCTGCTTAAGCTGCTGGTTAACCTCATCATCAGTCAAAGTGCGTTCCCCCTGGAAAACAAAGGAAAAGGCGATACTCTTCTTGCCTGCTTCTACCTGCTTTCCTTGATAAACGTCAAAAATATTGACTGCCTTTAATAAACTACCCCCAGCGCTCTGTAATTCCTCTACAATTGCACCTACGGGAATCTCTTCATCCACCAAAACAGCTAAGTCACGTTCAACCGCTGGGTACCTAGGCAGCAACTCAAATCTAGGCACAGGCTTGCGGTGTTTGATCAGCTTATTTAAATGAATCTCAGCCAAATAAATCCGGTCTGGGATGCGGTAATTCTTCTGCACTTCGGGATGGACTTCGCCAAAATAAGCAATCAATTCACCATCGACAGTTATCTGACACTGACGTCCCGGATGGAAGATAGGCAGCGCTGAGCGCTCCCAGTCAAAATCCGCAGCAAAGTTATCTAATATCAGTTCTACCAGACCCTTCAAATCATAGAAATCATAATAATCCGGCTTAAGCTGCCAGTGCTCAGCATCCCGTTTCCCATACAGCAGGAGTCCCAGCCTCCGTTCTTCTGACGGCAGCTTAGTTAACGGCAGCTCATCTGCAAGATACACTGCACTGATTTCAAACATGCTGAGATCCTGCTGCTGGCGGCTGATATTGTAAGCCGCGCACTCAAGCAAGCTAGGCATCAGCGATGTGCGCATTACTGCGTGTTCCTCGGTGAGGGGATTTGCCAGCTCAATCAGGCGAGCAAGTTCTGGTACCTGATCAAGCTGCGACTGAGCTAAACTTGCTGCGTTAACGAAAGAAAAAGTCTGAATTTCATTTAAACCGGCACCTGCCAGCTGTGTTTTCAACTGATCGACTACTCTCAGCTCTTCACTTTCTCCGCCAGAATCGCTCATGCCTTTCGGCAGAGTAATCGGGATATTCTCATAACCCCAGAACCGCGCGATCTCTTCAATCAAATCGCATTCCAGTTCCAAGTCCCGGCGGAAGCTGGGAACTGTAACTTTCCAGGGTGAGGTTTCATGATCTACCGCGAACTCAAGTCGAGTTAAAATATCGATCATTGACTGCTCATCTATTTCTGTTCCCAACAGGCGGTTTACCTGCTGTGGGCGAAGTTCAATGACTTTATTGCTGGTATCAGCGTTGTTTACATCAATAATTCCTGATGCCACTTCCCCACCAGCCAGCTCAGCCAGGAGTTGGGCAGCGCGGTTTAAGGCAAAGATTGTAGCGGTAGGATCAATGCCTTTTTCAAAACGGGCTGCAGCCTCAGAATTGATTGCCAAACTGCGGGATGTGCGTCGGATGTTGGCAGCTGCAAAATTGGCTGACTCCAAAAGAATTGTCTTCGTCTCCTCGGTGACTTCAGAATTCTCTCCGCCCATAACACCGCCGACACATACAGGTGAGTCTGCATCGCAGATCATCAGCATCTCATCGGTCAGTTCCCGTTCTACTCCGTCCAAGGTTACAAATACAGTTTCACTGCATTTTGGAGTGCGAACAACAATCCGGTTCTCGCTTAGGCGATCATAGTCAAAAGCATGGAGAGGCTGGCCGGTTTCCAGCATCACAAAGTTAGTAATGTCAACAACGTTATTTATCGGCCGCATTCCTGCTGCAATTAAACGCTGCTGCATCCAGAGAGGAGATGGTTTGAGTGTAACATTCTTGATTACCCGCACTGTATAACGGGGGCACTTCTCAGGATCCTCTACCGTTACTGAAGTTAGCTCCTCGATCCTGAGATCGGATTCGTTAAGTTTAATCTCTGGGTAGCGAAGTTCTTGCCCGGCCAGGGCTGCAACTTCTCTAGCTATTCCCAGCATACTCATGCAATCCGGACGATTGGCATAAATCGATACATCTAAGATTTGATCATCCAGACCCAGGGCTTCGGTTAGATCCAGACCAACTTCCACATCTTCAGGCAGTTCTAATAAACCTGAGTGATCATCACCAAGGCCCAGTTCCTTTTCTGAGCAGGCCATGCCGTAGGACATGACGCCTCTGAGTTCAGCCACCTTTATTTCCATTCCATTCGGGAGCACCGCGCCTTCTAAGGCAACGGGAACTTTAATCCCAACCCGCGCATTGGGTGCACCACAGACAATATTTAAAACCTGATCCCCAACATTGATTGCACAAACTTTTAAGTCTGCGTTGGGATGAGGCTCTACTTTTTCAATTAGGCCGACACGGACATTAGGCAGCTCGGGCGCTAAACGCTCAATCGATTCGACTTCGATTCCCGCCATTGTCAGTCGATCGGCCAATTCCTGCGGACTCCATGGCACTACAGTATATTCCTGCAGCCAACGGTAAGATACCTTCACCTTTTATTCCTCCCTTGCAATCTGCATTACTTAAATTGATCTAAAAACCGCTGATCATTATTGAAGAAAAGTCTAATGTCATTAATTCCATATTTTAACATGGCTATGCGTTCAATACCCATTCCGAAAGCAAAGCCTGTATATTTATCTGGATCATAACCAACTTGTTCAAGCACACGCGGATCGACCATGCCAGAACCTAGGATTTCCAACCAGCCAGTATCTGAGCAGACCCGACATCCTTCCCCATGACACATAATGCAGGAAACATCAACTTCTGCGCTCGGTTCAGTGAAGGGGAAATAGCTGGGACGAAATCTAGTCTTAGTATCAGGACCAAACATGGTCTTGGCAAAAGTTTGCAGAGTGCCTTTTAGATCAGCAAAGGTAATGCCTTCATCAATCAAAAGTCCTTCGACCTGATGAAACATGGGTGAATGAGTAACATCCGCATCTGAGCGGTAAACTTTACCCGGAGCAATTATTCTTACCGGAGGATCCTGCTTCTCCATAACCCGAATCTGAACAGGCGAGGTTTGACTGCGGAGCAGAAAATCCCCGGTGATGTAGAAGGTATCCTGCATATCCCTTGCTGGGTGATCCTTAGGTATGTTGAGTGCCTCAAAATTGTAGTAATCAGTTTCTATTTCCGGACCTTCTACCACTTTGTAGCCCATTGAAATAAAAATGTCTTTAATTTCATTTAGGACAAGCGTTAAGGGATGGAGGCTGCCAGCTTTCGGTTTTCGACCCGGCAGGGTAACATCCAATGCTTCTGATGCTAATCGAGCCTGCTGGATTTGTGCTTCCAGCTCAGCCTGTTTCTGGTCCAAGACGGAGCCCAGTTCATTCTTAAGCTGATTGACCATTTGACCCATTTTGGGACGTTCTTCAGCTGGAAGCTGCCCCATCGTGCGCAGCAGCTGGGTAACTTCACCTTTCTTACCGAGATATTTGACCCGAAGCTGCTGAAGAGCTTCAAGAGTATCAGCTTGATTAAACTCTTCGACTGCTTTGGCTTTCAGGGATTGAATTTGTGTATCCATACTGCACCTCCAAAGATAATAATGATATAAAAAAAACTTTTTACATCCGAGTTAGGGACGTAAAAAGTTACCGCGGTACCACCCTAGTTGGTTATGGTAAATGGTAAAACCACAACCCACCTTGAATCCGATAACGGCGGATGACCGGCATAGCCTACTAATTTCAACCAGCGGCTCCAGAGTGAATTTCAATCAAGTTATCACCCGACAGGCTCTCAGTCCACGACCCATCGTCCCTGTGGCTTCCCTTGATTTACTTGTCTCCTTCACTGCCTTTGTCTATAAGTTATTTTCATATTAATCAATGAAAAGTATGAATTCGCAAAGCTGACAGCTGCTTATACAGCAGATAAGCTGTTATGGAACCGGTAGCTAAAAAAATTTTCCACACGACCTCGGGTGTTAAGTTCATTAACTACCACCTCTTCTCCAAATGATAATAACATTATAACATACGCAGAAGAGGCTTACAACTAAATAAACTGCCGCTGTCTGACGGATTCATAAATCAATACAGCAGCTGCCACAGAAGCATTCAGTGATTCTACATCATTTGCTAAAGGGATGAATATCCTCTCGGTGCAGTGTTTTAGCAGCTCCAGCTGAATCCCGCTGCCTTCATTTCCGATCACAATAGCGCAGGGCTGAGCTAAATCTGTGTCATAATATGGATCAGCGTTTTCTAGGTCCGCTGCAATTAGCTTTAACCCGAACCGGGAACTTAATTCAGCGCATTCTCGAGCAGTCATGCTCGCAAGAGGCAGTTTTTGCACCGCTCCCATTGATGAACGAACAACCTTGGGATTAAATGGATCAACCGTTCCTTTAATCATCCAAATCCCATCTACTCCCGCAGCTAAAGCGGTGCGCATGATGGTACCGAGATTGCCCGGATCCTGAATTTGGTCTACAACAAGCACTAGACCTTGCTTAAGTTTGTGTTCCCAGTTAACAACCAATTCAGGCTGGTGCACTATGGCGAGAATGCCTTGGGTATTGTCCGTGTCAGCGATATCGCCGAAAGCTTCTTCGCTGCATAAATACACATTGACACCGCTTTCCTGCAGTTGTTCCAGGAGTTCTTGTCCCCGCGGACTTGAAACTAACCTATCGGTGTAGTAGACTTCTTGAATCATGTCGGTGCTACTTAAATCCTCAACCAAACGCAGTCCCTCAGCGATATAGAGTCTGGACTGGTCGCGGTAGCGGCGGCGGTGCAGCTTTTTCACAAACTTGATTCGTTCATTTTGTCTGCTTGAAATCTTCACCCAAACAGTCTCCTTAATAAGTAAATATCCGGATAAACAGTTTACCCGGATAATACATTCCTTATGTTAATTAAGCTTCAACGCCCTTTTTGGCAACAGCAACCAACTCGCTGAATGCTTCGGCATCGTTAACAGCCAGATCCGCCAGTACTTTGCGGTTAATCTCAACACCGCTGGCTTTTAATCCGGAAATAAAGCGGCTGTAAGACATCCCATTTTGTCTTGCGGCGGCATTAATCCGGGCAATCCAAAGCTTGCGGAAATCACGCTTTTTCCGCCGACGATCGCGGTAAGCGTATGATAATGATTTCAGAACTTGTTCGTTTGCAGGGCGAAAGAGTTTGCTCTTACCACCATAATATCCTCTCGCCAGTTTTAAGATCTTTTTACGACGATGACGTGTTGCAGGTCCGCGTTTAACTCTTGGCATGATATAAACCCCCTATCTTCTATTAACCATATGGTAGCATGCGTTTTACGCGTTTTGCATCAGATTCGCTGACCAAACTGCTATGCCGCAGATTGCGCTTTCTTTTTGCAGATTTTTTCTCTAGAATATGACTCTTATATGCTCGATTTCTCTTCACCTTACCTGAACCGGTTAACTTAAAACGCTTAGCAGCCCCTCTGTGGGACTTCATTTTAGGCATTATAAATCCCCCTTAACTAGGACATTAAACTACTGCGAGTTCTCGTCCGCATTTTTTTTGTCAGTTTTGGCGTTGTCAGTTTTTGGAGCTAAAACCATAATCATATTTCGTCCTTCTAATTTAGGGACACGCTCAACAACACCTATTTCTTTTAAACTGTCAGCCATTTCTTGAAGTTTTTCTTTAGCCAGTGCGGTATGGACAATCTCCCTGCCTCGAAAGCGAATTGTAACTTTGACCTTGTCACCCGCCTTGAGAAATTTCTCCGCACTGCGAGTCTTAACATTGAAATCGTGCTCATCAATTTTTGGGCTCATGCGAACTTCTTTTACATTAATAACCCGCTGCTTTTTCCTGGCAGCTTTATCTCGTTTGCTCTGTTCATACTTATGCTTGCCGTAATCCATAATCCGGCAAACAACGGGTTTGGCATTCGGTGCAACCTCAACCAAATCTAAACCGCGCTCTTGTGCAATCCGGATTCCTTCGCGTACTGGCAGGATACCTAACTGATTGCCCTGTTCATCTACAACCCTTACTTCCCGAGCACGGATCCCCTCATTAATTCTCAATTCACTGCTAATGAACATCACCCCTTAAAAATATTAAAAGCGGACAGCATCAGCCACCCGCTTATTCACACAAAAAACTGCACTGGATACCCCCGTGCAAATTTAATCTGTTTAACCTTGTGAACTCGACGTTACAAGGTGAGAAGCGGTGACTTCTACTTACATCGGAATCAGTATACCACACAGAATACAGCACGTCAAGCAAATTTACGTGCAGTTACACAGATCACTGCAAAGAGAGCAGCCATCGCAGATATACACTCTGCTGCCAAAGATATTCACAATAGTCTTTTCTACCCGATCTCCACGG
>FZPS01000014.1_pt196 | contig 14800 bp, 14 predicted proteins | sample 1817821 | NCBI WGS metagenome assembly FZPS01 (sample SAMEA104158645, study PRJEB21678) | metagenome | place: Germany | collected 2015-04-21 | reverse complement strand
CATTAAGAATTACTAAAATAATTTTTATCATTATAATAAGTATATTATGTAATTTTCTTTTATTGGTGTATAATTTATATTAAATCGCAGTAAATAAATGGGAGGTTTTTTATATATGAAAAATAAAAAGTTAATAATAGTATCTACACTATTATTATCATTTATACTTATAATGACTGGATGTTCCGGCCTAGATAAAACTCAAAAAACTTTTGATTCTTATGCTGAAAAATGGGTACAAGCTGATTATAAAGGCATGTACGAAATGTTAACAAAGGATTCAAAAGAAACCATATCTGAAGAAGATTTTATTACAAGATACACTAATATATTTTCTGCTATAAATGCTAATAATTTAATAGTTGAAATTGATGGCGAAAAATCAAAAGAAGATGATGGATTAGTTATTCCATTTAAGGTAACTATGAATTCTATAGCTGGAGATATAACTCTTACAGATTATAAATTAACCTTAATTAAGGAAGATAAAGAGTACAAAATAAAGTGGGATGAAAGTTTAATTTTCCCTCAAATGATTAAGGATGATAAGATTTGGGTTAATACTATTCCTTCTAAAAGAGGAAGTATTTTAGACAAGGATGGTAACCCCTTAGCCCAGGATGGAATTCTTAATACAGTTGGCCTTTATCCGGCTGAATTTAACAAGTCTAATGTGGATGCGAAAATAACTGAAATTGCAGAGATTCTTGATATAAGCGAAGAAAATATAAAAACAAAACTTGATGAAAATAATAATCCTGAACACTTTGTTCCTATAGTTGATATATTGCCAGAGGACCCTAAGCTATCTAAACTAAGGGATAGGGGAGAAGAAGGAATTTTAATTAGGGAAAAAGAAGGCAGGGTTTATACTGGTGGTGAAGCCTTTGGTAGATTAATAGGCTATATAGGTAATATTACTGCAGAAGAACTAGAAGCTAATAAGGATAAGGGATATCATGATACAAGCCTTATTGGTAAAGCCGGTTTAGAACAAGTTTATGAAGAAAGCTTAAAGGGAAAGGATTTTGCAGAAATATATATAGAACGTGGAGATGAAAAGATAACTGTTGCATCTGCAGAAGGTGAAGATGGAAAAGATATTAAAACTTCCATTGATTCAGAACTTCAAAAGAAAATATATAATGAAATGAATGGTGAGAAAGGGGCAGCAACTGCTGTAAATCCTAAAACAGGTGAAGTTATAGCCATGGTAAGCTCCCCTTCCTTTGATTCTAATGTATTTACAACTTATGTAACTAAAGCTCAAAAGGCTAAGTGGGAAGAAATAGGCGATGCTGATGAAGTAAATAGATTTAATAAAATTTATTCTCCAGGGTCAACAATGAAGCTTCTAACTTCTGTAATTGGCTTAGAAAATAAGGTGATAGATCCTAATTCCGCTAGGGATATTCAAGGTTTATCTTGGCAGAAGGATAGCTCTTGGGGAGATTATAAAATAACTAGGGTAACAGACCCCGGAAAACCTGTTAATTTAAAAGATGCTGTCAACCATTCAGATAATATTTATTATGGACAAGTTGCCTTAGAATTAGGCAGCGAAAAATTTATAGAGGGAATTAAAAAATTTGGAATTAGCGAAGAACTACCTTTTGAATATCCTATGGAAAATTCTCAAATTTCTAATGATGGTACTTTAGATAATGAAATTTTATTAGCAGATACTGGGTATGGACAAGGAGAAATAATGATGACTCCTTTACATGTAGCCTTATCTTACAGCGCTTTAGCCAATGAGGGTAATATAATGAAACCAAGATTAGTAATAAGTGAAAATTCCGAGGCAGCAGTTTGGAAAGAAGAAGCTATATTAAAGGATAACTTGCCAGGATTAATAGATGCCTTTACTGCCTTAATTAATGATGCTGGTGCTACAATTCCGGATGGTGCTGTTCCTGGATTTAGAGTTGCAGGTAAAACAGGTACTGCAGAAATAAAACAATCTCAGGATGATGCTTCAGGAACTGAAAATGGATGGTTTGTTTCTGTTGATACAGATACATCAAAAATTTCCTTAGCCATGATTGTTGAAGATGTTAAGGAAAGGGGACATAGCCACTTTACTGTTCCTAAGGTTAGGAATGTTATGGAATACTACCTTAATAGATAGTTTTCACTTTTCAAGTTTCAGGTTTCAGTTGATAAAAAATAAGAGACTCAGCCTTTGCTGAGTCTTTTACTTATCTAAATATTACTTTTCCATCTTCAAATCTATCTATTATTGCTAGGGATTCAACTCTTGCTCCCATGCCTTCAAGAACTTCTCTTCCTTCTTGGAATCCTTTTTCTATAACTATTCCTATTCCAACTAAGTTAGCGCCTGATTGTTTAACTAAATCCATCATTCCTTTAGCAGCACAGCCCTTAGCTAGGAAATCGTCTATTATTAGTACATTTTCACCTTCTTTAAGAAATGGCTTTCCAACTCTAACTTTATAAGTTTTTTTCTTTGTAAATGAATCTACTTCTGATTCATAAACTTCCTTATCTAAGTTTAAGCTTTCTGTCTTTTTAGCAAAAACTACTGGAGCATAGTCAAAGTATTGAGAAACTATTGCTGCTATTCCTATTCCTGATGCTTCAATTGTTAATATCTTATCTACTTTAACATCTTTAAATCTTTCTTTGAATTCTTTTCCAACTTCATTTAGGAATTTAACATCCATTTGATGATTTAAAAAACAATCAACCTTTAATATATTGCCTTCTCTAACCTTGCCTTCTATTAAAATTTTTTCCTTTAGTTTTTCCATATAAATATCTCCTTATTACATTTTAATAGTATTCCAAGTTAGCTTGTACTTAGATATTGCGTAATAAAGCTAAAATTTATATAGCAATAATCAATTCTTCGTAGTTAGGATATTTACGGTTTCCTAGTAGAAACACTTGAACCTTATTATCAAGCATATACGAATACTATTTGTTTTTTTATTAATTTATTTCGTGTTTTATTATACCACTAGTATTGAATAAATTCCACTAAGAAAATTCATTACATTCAATTTACTTAGTTTCTAATTTTTATCATATTCATTCTCTATTGTAACTACCTTGTTTTCCTTTAAACTTTTTTGAACATCTATAATTCTTTGGTTTTTCGATCCCCTATATTTTAGGCCCTCTGTCATTTCTTCTTCAATAAATCTTCCATCTACTAAGACATCGATATTATTTAAAAGGTCTTTAAACCCCTTCCTTTTTTCCATGTTTTTTAATATTTCTTCAAAGGTATACCCTGTGTAACTCCATATATTTAAATTATTTTCTTTAAATCTTTTTGCCATATAAGAAAATTCTTCTGCCCTTTCAAAGGGATCCCCACCACTAAAGGTAACTCCCTTAATCATTGGATTACTTAAGGTATCTTTAATAAGTTCTTCTATATCTTTTTCTTCTCCCCCATTAAAATCATGAGTATCTGGATTAAAACACCCCTTGCAGTTATGCCTACAGCCTTGTGAGAAAAATACTCTTCTTATTCCAGGACCATTAACTAAGCTTTCATAGGCTATTCCTGAAAGTCTTATAGTTTTTTTCATATATAGAATCCCCCTTAATTATTCTCCTAAAACTATTTTGTCATTATAGCTTTCTATTATACCCTTCGTTCTATTAAATGATTCTACAACCCTTGTTTTTCCTTCCTCAGTTAGGTATTCTGCATCATTTATAGTGGCAGGTACCACTTCATAAAATAGTCTTCCATCCTTTTCATACCAGTTAACCCAGGTTGGCAGATAAGTTGGATAGTTTACTTTAATTTCATTTGTATTAAGATCTTTTTCTACCTTAACTGAAACTATAACTCCATCTTCTGTATAAGGATTTTGTATTCTTTCTGTTCTTTGGCTTGATAAAAAGTTTCCCATTGAATATACAACAGGTGTTTCAGAAGTCCCATCACTTGATTTTAAAATATCAATAGGTTGAATTGAATGGGGATGAGTTGCAAATATTATATCAACTTTCTCATCAGTTAAAAATTGAGCCATTTTTATTTGTGTTTGGTTTGGCTCTAGTGCATATTCATCTCCCCAATGCATGTAGAATATTACTAGTTCTGCACCTTCTGCCCTCATTTTTTCTATTTGCCCCTTCATATTTTGAAGGTCTGAGTCTAAGGTATCTTCTCTAAAGGTATTCATTAAATCATAAACATCTGTAGGTATTGGTATTCCATTTAAACCTCTAACTCCCCCTTCTGCAGTCATGGTATAACTATAAGAAATAATTCCAACCTTTATTCCTTCTACATCTTTTATAATATATCTATCTTTCCATGTATCTCCCCTGGTTCCAATAAGATCAAAGCCCTTAGATTCTAATAGCTCCCTTGTTCTAAAGAATCCCTTAACATCTCTATCTAAGGAATGATTGTTCATATTATTAACAACATCTATTCCTGCCCACTTCATTGCATCTGTAAGCTCATCTGGTGCATTAAAGGAAGGATAACCTGAGTATCCATAGTTTTCAATTCCCGCTAGGGTTCCCTCCATATTAGCAATAGTTAAATCTGCTTCTTCTAAATATTTTTTTACATATTGAATTGTATTTTTAAAATCATAACTATCAGTTTCAGGGTCATATTGGGTTTCTAGTATTTCCTTATGTATTAAAAAATCTCCTACTGCAGTTATATTGATTTCTTTTATATTTTCACTATTATCTTCTTCTAATTTTACTTCTGCTTCACTACTTATTACTTCAACAAGTTCATCCTCTTCATGTTCCTTAAATAAATCTAAAGTAATAATTTTATTTAATCCAAAGGCACCAAGTCCTATTATGCAAGCTAATAAAACAACTAATTTAAATGTACTTTTCATTAAATCCTTCCTCTCCTTATAAGTACTCCTAGATAAATTTTACATTATGTATACTTCTTTTTAAATAACTTTCTAAAAAAAAGTGGAGGAAGGAGAGTATTGAATAAAATCTACATTTTCAAAGGCTTGTACTTTTTTGCTTTTCTAGACATTAAAAATAAGCTATATTCTAAATATAAAATTTAAAATATAGCTTATTAATACTTAAATTCCAGATTTTCAACACCTTGAAAATCTTCATAACTTATTGTTTTTTACCTGTTACTTGTTTTACTTGCTGTGAACTGAATTAAGTTTTCCTCCAGCTTTAATTACCTTAATATCTTTTTCTGTTAAATTAACATTAACTGTAAAGCTAGATTTCTTAGTTAAATTCTTTATTTCTACTTTTCCTTTTTCTAAGCTTTCGTTTATATCTTCCATAACTAATTCATCTAAAAGATCAAGTCCTTCATAATCAGCTTCATTTTCAAATTCCATTGGAACAATTCCATTGTTAATTAAATTAGCCTTATGAATTCTAGCAAAGGATTTTGCAATTACTGCCTTTACTCCTAAGTATAATGGTGCTAAAGCAGCATGTTCTCTACTTGAACCTTGACCATAATTATTTCCACCAATTATTATCCCACCATTGTTTTCCTTAGCTCTCTTAGGGAATTCCTCATCTACAGTATTAAAGCAATACTCTGCTAAGTAAGGTATATTGGATCTAAATGGTAGTAATTTTGAGTTTGAAGGCATTATATGGTCAGTTGTAATATTGTCCTCAACTTTAATTAATATTTTTCCTTCAATAGATTTTCCTAAAGGCTTATTTACAGGGAAAGGCTTAATGTTAGGTCCTCTAACTACCTCTACTTCTTCCCCATTTTCTGCTGGTGGAATAATCATAGAATCATCTATTAAGAACTTCTCTGGCATTTCTACTGTTAAGTCTACATCTAACTCTCTTGGATCTGTAAGAACTCCATAAATTGCTGAAACTGCAGCTGCTTCTGGGCTTACTAAATAAACCTTAGCTGTTAATGTTCCACTTCTACCATAGAAGTTTCTATTAAATGTTCTTAAGGACACTTCATTAGTTCCAGGCGCTTGCCCCATACCAATACATGGTCCACAGGAATTTTCTAAAATTCTTCCTCCTGCACTTATTATATCTGCTAATGCTCCATTCCTAGCTATCATTTCCATAACTTGTCTTGATCCTGGAGCTATAACTAAACTTACATCTTCATGAACTTTTCTACCCTTTAATATTTTTGCAACCTTCATTAAATCTTCATAAGAAGAGTTTGTACAGCTTCCTATAGCTACTTGATGTACTTTTATTTTACCGATACTTTCAATTTCCTCAACATTATCTGGACTATGAGGTTTTGCCGCTAAAGGCTTAAGCTCATCAAGATTTATTGTTATTTCTTCATCATAAAATGCATCTTCATCTGGCTTAAATTCCACATAATCTTCTTCTCTACCTTGAGCTTTAAAGTATTCTAAAGTTTTTTCATCACTTGGGAATATAGAAGTTGTTGCTCCAAGTTCTGCACCCATATTAGTTATAGTTGCTCTTTGAGGAACTGAAAGATATTTTACTCCTTCACCGCCATATTCAAATACCTTTGAAACTCCACCCTTAACAGTAAGTCTTCTTAATACTTCAAGAATAATATCCTTAGCTGTTACCATAGGTTTTAACTTACCAACTAAGTTTATTTTACATACCTTTGGAGTAGTTATATAATATGGTGAACCTGCCATAGCTAAGGCTACATCTAATCCTCCTGCCCCAATAGCAAGCATTCCAACTCCTCCTGCTGTTGGAGTATGGCTGTCTGAGCCTATTAAGGTTTCTCCTGGCACTGAAAATCTCTCTAGGAATACTTGATGGCATATTCCATTCCCTGGTTTTGAGAAATAAACACCATATTTTGATGCAACTGTTTGAATAAACTTATGATCATCTGCATTTTCAAATCCTTGTTGTAGCATGTTATGGTCTACAAAAGCTACAGATTTTTTAGTTTTTACTCTATCAATTCCCATAGCTTCTAATTGAAGATAGGCCATTGTACCTGTTGAATCTTGTGTTAAAGTTCTATCTATTTTAATTCCTATTTCTTTTCCTGTTTCAATTGTTCCTTCTACTAAGTGACTCTTTAATATTTTATATACTAAATTATCTCCCATCATTAATGCCCCCTTTAGTTTACTTTGCTTTCTTTTTGCATCTTGTAGTCTTTATATATTAGTACTAACTCTTTATCAAATAAGCTTCTCTTTAATCTTACAGATGTTGCCCTTACCATTTCTAAAATTCCATCAGCTTCTTCATCAGTAAGTTCTATATCATATTCCTTAAATTTATTTACTATAGCAGCCTTTCCTGAATGCTTACCAATAATAATTTGTCTTTCTAAACCTACTATTGAAGGATCGAAAGCTTCATAATTTTTTGGATTTTTTATTGCCCCATCAGCATGAATACCTGATTCATGTTTAAACATATTATCTCCAACTATAGCCTTCCATGATGGTAGGAATCTTCCTGAAGCATTTGATACATATTCTGAAATTTCCCTAAACATCTTAGTTTTAATATTACCTTCGTATTTACATACTAGCATAAGAGCCATAAGCACCTCTTCTAAAGCTGCGTTTCCAGCTCTTTCTCCAAGGCCATTTACTGTAACCCCAACATGTGAAGCTCCTGCTTTTATTCCTGCCAATGCATTAGCTGTTGCCATTCCAAAATCATTATGAGTATGCATTTCTATATCAAAGGCTGTCTTATCATATAGATATTTTATATCTTCATATATTTTGAAAGGTTCCATTATACCCACAGTATCACAATATCTAAATCTATCTGCCCCAGCTTCTCTTGCAGTTTTTATAAATTCCACTAAGAATTCCCTATCAGCTCTTGAAGCATCTTCTCCATTTACTGAAACATATAATCCATTCTTTTTGGCAAACTCTACAGTTTTAACCATGTTTTCTAATACCCATTCTCTTGATTTTTTTAACTTATTTTTTATATGGATATCTGAAACTGAAATGGATATTGCAACTGCATCTACACCACAATCTATTGATTCTTCTACGTCTTTTATAACTGCTCTGTTCCAAGCCATAATACTTGAATTTTTAACTCTTTTTACAATTTGTTTAATAGCTTCCTTTTCATCTCCACCCATTGTTGGAATACCTACCTCCAACTGATCAACTCCAAGGTCGCTTAACATTGATGCTATTGCTATTTTCTCTTGATTTGCAAAAACAACTCCTGCTGTTTGCTCCCCGTCTCTAAGTGTTGTGTCTACAATATATATCTCTTTCCCGTCTATTAAATTCTTTACAGACATAACTCCTGCCCCCTTCTATTTATATTATTTTTTTATTACTTATTACTTATTACTATTACTTATTAATTCTTTGAATTTTACCCCTATTGTTTTTTATTTTATCACACACACATATGATAGACAAGCAAAAAACACCTAGAGTTTTATAAAAATTGCAAGATTATTTATATTTTATTCAATATTTTTCTAATAGTTCCTTATTTCTTTCAAAACAGCAGCACTTTTTGCAGGAATATTAAAAAATATTGCACCAATCATCCTGTAATTCCCAAAAAAAGAAGAAACTCTACAAATTAAGTAAAGTTTCTCCTTTTCTTATCAACATTTAATTACAGCTTACTTATTACCTTTTACTTCTTTCTTCCTATCACACAAATTTATAATTATTTTTCTTAACTTCATTATGAGTAAGTCTATCAGCTCTTTCCTCATACTTTCCTGGACCAAATCTTTCATCTAGAGCTAAGTATCCTGTTACCCTTGATACTCCTTGGATATTTTCACTGCCGCAATTCGTACATTTTCTAGAACTGCTATCTATATAAGTTCCACAATCTTTGCAGTATCTTATGTGGAAATTAACCCCTATATAACTTATATTAGTATTTTTATAAGCATAATTTAATATATCCATAATTATATCTCCTGATGGATAGTCATCAACCTCTATATAGCTTATGTGTCCAGCATTACATAATTTGTGATAAGGGGCTTCTATATCTATTTTTTCTTTTATTGATATTGGAAAGCTGACTGGAATATGATAACTATTAGTATAGTAATCCTTATCTGTTACCCCCTTTATCATTCCAAAAACATTTTTATCCTTTGCTATAAATTTACCTGAAAGACCTTCTGCAGGTGTTGCATAGCAGCTCCAATTTAGCTTAGTTTCATTTTTAGCCTTATCTATAAAACTTCTTATATGAGATATAATTTCAAATCCAAGTTCCCTAGAATCAGCATTTTCCCCATGATGATGACCAGTTAATGCAACAAGGGTTTCTGCAAGTCCTATAAAACCTATTCCCCATGTTCCTTGCTTTAATATAGGTTCAATTGAGTCTTCTTTGGATAATCCTTCTCCTCCCCTTAATAGGCCTTGACCAGCTACAAAAGGTAGGTCCTTAACCTTTAATTTCTTTAATACACCATATCTATGAAGTAGGGCTTCCTTAGCTAATTCCAATCTTTCATCCAGTATTCTATAGAATTCTTTAATATCACCCTTTGCTTGAATTCCTATTCTTGGCAGGTTAATAGTTGCAGGAGCTATATTCCCCCTACCTTCACAACCTGGCTCACCGTTTATATTGCTCATAACATAACTTCTACATCCCATAGTTGCAGGTAAATATCCCTTATCATAGTATTCCTTGTTGAAGTCTGCATCTATATTCATAAATGTAGGGTTCATTCTCTTAGCTGCTACTCTAGCGGCTAATTTAAATAAATAATGATATTTATCTGAAGGCTCCCTATTAACTCCTTCTTTTACTCTAAAGATTATGTTAGGGAATATTGGCTGTTCTCCTTTTCCAAGTCCCTTTTCATATTCAAGGAGGAATATTTCACATACTAATGCTGCATCATCTGAATCTGGTATTCCTAAATTTACTGAGCTAAAGGGTACTTGTGAGCCTGCCCTTGAATGCATTGTATTTAAGTTATATACTATCCCTTGCATTGCTTGATGAACTCTTTGTCTTAGTTTCTTCTCTACTATCTCTTCAATATTTTCTTTATTCAAGCCAAGTTCCTCAAACTCTTTTCTTATTTCTTTTCTTGTAGGTTCTATAAACTTTCCTAAATCATTATCAAAATTAGGATGGGATTGCCCTCCAAACATATCATTTTGAGTTGATTGAAGTAAAATACAAGACAATTCTGCTGCTGATTCTATTCTTTTAGGTGGATTAATGGTTCCATAACCAGTATTAAAACCCCTTTGTAATACCTCTCCCGTTGGTATATGTAAGCAATTTATCGTAAGGTTATAGCTATCTAAATCATGATAGTATAAGTCTCCATTTTCATGGGCCTTTGCTAAATGTTTGGGCATGGCAGCTAAATTATGCCACTTGTTAGATTCAGAAGCAATTCTTAAAAGCTTTGAACTAAAGTTATTGCCAACATTTGCATTATCTCTATCTGTTTCTACCCCAATTTTCTCAATTGCTCTCATTAAGTCAGATTTTATTTCCCTTATTTTTGTTCTTTCTTTTCTGTAGTTTGAATAAATTTTTTGTATATCATTATAACCACTTTTTAGTAATGCCTTTTCTATTAAATTTTGAATTTCTTCCACTGTTATCTTAGTTTTTTCAGTTTGCCCTATATAGGATAGAACCTTTCCTACTACTTCTAATAATTCACTTTCTTTTAAATTTGAGCTAATATCATCAGCAGCCCTCTTAATTGCCCTTGATATCTTTACAGAGTCAAAGGGAACCTCTCTACCATCTCTCTTTACTACATATAGCATTAACCATTCCTCCATTACACAATATATTGTATTATCGATAGTATTTATTATACTCTTTAAAAATATTCATATCAAATACAAATTGGGTAAGATTTTCATAGATTACATATAAATACAGGGTATTTTTAACCTCTATTTGGTTTTTTTAATAATATTTGAAATTGACAAGATTTTTTTCTTCCTATAGAACTCCATCACTATTGATATACTTATCTGTTATGATATAATTGTTTTAATTAATGTATAGGTTTAAATTTATATCCGAGGAGGAGGATTATGCAAAAAATAGCACTATTAGTTGATAGCGCCTGTGATCTATCTCTTAAGGAAATGGAAGAAAATAATATTAAATTACTTCCATTAAGAATTTCCTATTCAACTGGGGAATATAAGGATATATTGGAGATATCAGCAGATGAAGTTTATTCAAACTTAAACAAGGAAATCCCAAAAACTTCTTTACCTAGCCCTGAAGAGACTGAAGAAGTTTTAAATTCTTTAGAAAGGGAAGGATATACTCATGTTATAGCTATAACTTTATCTAGTGGGTTGTCTGGAACTAATAATTCTATTAGATTATTATTAGAAGATCACCCAAAGCTAACTTCTTATGTTTTTGATACAAAAATTTTAGCAATGCCAGAAGGCATAGTTGCCTTAGAAACTGCTAAGTTAATCAAAGAAGGAAAAAGCTTTGAGGAAATTATTAAGGAAATTCCTATCATAAGAAAAAGAATAACAGGTTACTTTACTCTTAATACCTTAGATTACCTTATTAAGGGTGGAAGAATAGGAAAAGTATCTGGAATGATTGGACAAATGTTAAATATAAAACCTATTATCACTGTAGATGAAAATGGGGTATATTATTCTGTTTGTAAGGCTAGAGGAAGAAAACAGTCTATTTCAAAATTAACAAATATACTTAAGGAAGAACTAGAAAAGGGCAAATGTAAAGTTTGGGTTCTTCACGGGGGAGCCCTTGAAGAAGCTAAAAAGTTTATGGAATCAATAAGAAGCCTTAAAAATATTCTTGATTTAAACATATCTCAAATAAGCCCAGCTTTAGGTGTACATGCAGGTCCTGGCTTACTTGGATTGGCAATACAAAAAATAAAATAATTATATTTTTGTATTTTAATAATTTTTTTGCACAAAATAACACTAATAAAATATTAGGTGGTGTTATTTTGAAGGGAAAAATTATTGATTACGATTATTTTGAAGCATCTATTGCTTTAGAAGATGATACTATAATTAAGGTCCCATTTACTAGGGTTAGTGATTATTTAGGTATAGGATCTACAGTAAGTATTAATACAAGCGAATTAAATTACAGCACTAGTAATAGACCTAAAATATATCATAATAATGTCACTGACTTTATTTAAGTTAGGTCTTATATAAAAAGATAATATTTAAACTAATTATAAAAGCAAAAAAGTGGATTTTATTAATCCACTTTTGCTTTTATAATATATTATTCAACTTCTATTGCATCTACAGGGCAGCTTTCTTCTGCTTCCTTTGCGGCATCTTCTGAACCTTGAGGAACTTCATCTACCATTACATGAGCTTTTCCGTCATCCCCCATTTCAAAAACATCTTCACATATTGTAGGGCATAATCCGCATCCAATACATGTATCTTGATCTACTTTAGCTATCATAATATTTCACCCTTTCTTTTATAAAATCCAATAATATTATTCCCTGATTTTTATTTTTTATATGTAATATATTAATATAGCGCCTCGAAAATTAAAGAATATAAATCATTATCTTTAACATATTCCTCAGCTTTCCCCTCTTCAAGAGCTTCTGTTAAATCTAAATTAATAGGCAATTCTCCAAGTAATGGTACACCTAAATAAACTGAGTGTTCTTCAGCAGATTTTTTGCTAAAGACTCTAATTTTAGTGTCGCAGCCAGGACAATTTATGTAAGACATATTTTCTATAACTCCTCTTATTGGAACATTCATCTTCTGTGCCATATTTACTACTTTTTTAACTATCATTGAAACCATATCTTGAGGAGTAGAAACTACAATAAGTTCATCTATAGGGAAGCTTTGCATTACCGTTAAAGTTATATCTGATGTTCCTGGAGGCATATCTATTAATAAGTAATCCAATTCACCCCACTTAGTATCTGTAAATAATTGTGTTAATACACTTGTTACTACCGGGCCCCTCCAAATTACTGGTTCATCTTCCTTAGGCATCATAAGATTCATTGACATTATCTTTATATTGCCTTCAGATTCAACAGGATTATACTTAAAGTTATCTTGATCAATTTGTTCAATTCCTGCTCTTTTTCCATTTACTCCAAAGAACCTTGGCATTGATGGCCCTGTAATATCTGCATCTAGTACACCAACCTTATACCCCTTTTTGCTTAGGGTACTAGCTAATATTCCAGTAACTGTTGACTTTCCAACTCCACCTTTACCACTAATTATTCCTATTGTATTTTTTATTTGCCCATACTTAGGCATTGTTTTTCCAAAATGCTTGGGATTAGGTTTACCCTTCCCTGCAAATGTTAAATTACTTGCCATATTTACTTCCTCCTACCACTTGTTCTTTACATCCTTAGGAACTTCCTTTTCTCCATATACATTGTAATCCCATTCCTTAAATTCGTATTCCCCAATTACATAGTAGTTAAGTCCAGATTTATCTATCTTATTTTCAACCTTTATATTGCTCTTATAAATAGTTGTACTATGTCCCCTATTTTTTATACTTATTACAACATCAAAGTCACTTGTATTATTACCTACTAATTCTATATTTGAAACGACAGCTTTAGCATCACTTATAAATTCCTCTAAATCAGTTGATAATATATATTTTAGACAGTCTATATCTTGAAATATATCTATTCCTACCTTTTTACCTTCTAATTGTTCTTTATTTAATTTAATTACATCTAAAATAGCATTGTAATATATATATTCAAAATCTCTTGGTTTTCTTATAATAGAAAGGTTTTGCATTATTGCCTCATCTAATCTTTTGGGCATTGTAAAGGCCATTTCATCATTATAAAAATTCCCATTATACTCACCAACAATATAATTATATTCTTCTACCTTATCTCCCACTTTTATTTGAAATATATAATCTGGCTCTAAATCTGATTTGGTTTCACTAGTTTCAGCTTTTGATAATAGATCTGCCATATTATTTATTGCTTCTTTATCAGTCATTAAAAACTTAAAGGATTTATCTCTAACATTTTGAATACTTATAAGTTCTACATTACTATTTTTTAAGTATTCAAAGTAATTATCCTCTTTTACTCCACAGGATTTTAAATTAACGGATAACATTATTAACATTATAGTGACCATTATCTTTATTGCCTTTTTCAATTATATCTTTCCCCTTTACTAAAAAGTTAATGTATATAGAATAAATATAGTTAGGATAAGCATTAGCTTTTCCTAACTATAAATAAATTATAATACTTTACTTCTTTTATAGCAAACTTAATATCTCCCTATTGAAAGCTATTTGATATCTTATCAAATACCACCTTCATGCTATTTTTTATCTTTCCTTTTTGGTAAGAATATTTAACAACTAAAACTTTTCCCTCTGAGTACTGCTTAATATAATACTTATTTATATAGTTATCTCTATTAACCTCAACTATATTCCAATCTTCATTAGAATTCCTAAATATTTCTCCATAATCCTCATTAAGCACAAAGTTAATAGATTCTTCTAAATCCCTCTCTAAAATAAAAACTTCACCTTCTATATTTTTATTATCACTAAAATCAACATCTAATTCCTTATTAGAATTAGGATGATTTTCTTTAATATCCCAATCCTCCGGCAATAAAATTTTATAATTTCCCTCTCCCAATAAGTAGTAATTAAACTTTTCTATATTATTATTGGAAATTGCAACTTCTTTTATATCCTCAATAAATAAATTTTTCATACCTAAGATAGTAAGCATAAGAAATGATAGAAGGGACATTAAATAAATTATCTTTTTATTCACTTATATACTCATTAGGATTCTAAGTACATTTTTTATTATTGTTCCATAGGAACAACAACTATTGAATTT
>FZPS01000024.1_pt108 | contig 14803 bp, 12 predicted proteins | sample 1817821 | NCBI WGS metagenome assembly FZPS01 (sample SAMEA104158645, study PRJEB21678) | metagenome | place: Germany | collected 2015-04-21 | reverse complement strand
CAAGGATCAGGCCGAGGAACTATACCAGCTGTGGAGAGAGTTTGAGGAACGTCAGACCCCCGAGGCTCGCTATGCCGCATCCTTAGACCGGCTGCTGCCTTTAGTGCAGAACTACCTTACCGGTGGTTATACCTGGGTCAAATACCACATCCCAGAGGAAAAGGTGAGAAAAAGAAATCAGGTTATCATCGAGAGTTCCCGTAATCTTTGGGAGTATGCCCAAACTATCATCGATCAGGCTAAAGAAAAGGGCTATTTCGAAAAATAGCCCTTTGTCTATCAGTTATATTTTCAGACCCCTCACGATGGTATAGGCCGCTTCTCCCCGGGTGACCCCTTGGTCAGCCTTGAATTCCTTATCCACATGTAAAAGCTTCATGCCATTGGCCAGGGCTATATAGCCCAGTTTGGATTCGTCAATGGTCGGGTCATCGGGGAAGGGGTTCTTATACAGGGAACCATAACGAGCCGCCTTTTCTAATCCCATGCCCCGTATCACTACTTCAGTCATCAGTTGACGAGTGAGAGCAGCCTGGGGATCTACCTTTTCTTTCAGCCAACCCCGGGCCACACAATCACTTATCACTTTGTCATCTTCCCGATCGGTAATGCTCCATACACCATCCACAGCCCCCAGCATAGCCCGCAGGAAGACAATGTTAGTGATAGTTTCGTCCGGCTTAAACTGATTGCCATATTCCTTCATTAATCCAGCCTCACCCATGGTCTGGATCTCTTTTTCGGCAAAATGTCCGGCGGCATCAACAAAAGTCTGCGGGCTAGGTTTCTTATCCAACGGTTCACCAACATTATTGAGAGCAGCACCGGTGATGGCATCCATCATGGCAAGTTGAGAGTCGCGGTCTTCCGGCATGGGTTTATACACCAGACACAGCTCGCTGACCTTACCGTCGGTATAAATAGGGGTATAATACAGAGTCATAGGTGCCAGCTGCAAAAAGGCCTGGTAGGCTTTAGCAGAACCCATAGCCTTATTGGCCGGGACAAACTTCTGCTCTGTCCAGGTCAGGTCGTATCCGGTTATCTTTTGGGTTAGGCCCGATACTGTTACCCGCATTCCATCGTTAGGAAAGGGTACCCCGCTTACTTGCCGGGTAAACCTCACTGTCCATTGACTAGGCAATTTTTCTTCTGCCAAGGGGCGAACGTTCCAGGGTTCCGCTGTCTCCAGTTTTACTTCTTTGGACAGTTGTGGCTCAATTTTCTTAATAAATTCCTGGGCCAGAGCGTTAGCCTGGTCTTTAGTCAAGGTACCAGGACTGTTGTCATCACCTGTATATTGATTAAAACCATAAATGCGGCCGGTAGTTGCGTCTATCCTGGCCCACAGGTCATAATACTCGCCCTCAGTCCCTGCTTTAGGATTGCTCCAATTCAGGTTCCAGTACCGCAAATCCTTGTTCTGCCAATCCCGGTTTAGTGAAGCCCGGGTTAGAATCGCATGTCTTGGAATATCCACCCACTGTTTAACCTTAGCAACTGCTTCTTCTTGGGTTAGGATATTGGCTTGCTTTTCTAACTCGGCTATTTCCTGAGGGGTTAGAGATGGGGCAGCGGCTTGGTCAGCAGACCCCATACCTACTGCCATTTCTTTCATGGCCACATCATACTGGCCTTCCTTCAGTTCCAGGGGTTCGCCGGTGAAAGCGTTAATGGTACCATTGGAGGGATGGTCAATACGATAGATTAATCGAACCGGCTCCGGTTGGGGATAGGAGGATCTGTACCAGTTATAAGGTAAGAAGTACTGCAATTTAAGCATGTTTTCAGCCTGGAAGACCTGTTTAGCTTGGTTTTCACCCATCACCTTAGCCGGATCGGCTAGGGGAAGATCGGTCCAGTTAAGACTGAAGGAATTAAGGTCCCGGGTACGGGCATTCACTTCCATGCGTACTTCATCACCCAGTACCGGCACTCTGTTTTCTATGCGCTGGTATCTGACCTGATAGCTGCTGTAACCCCTATCGATTACGGGTATAATAGTCGGACTGGTGATCATCTGCAAACGGTCGGCTTTATCAGGAAGTATTTTATGTAACCAGCGGTCAGCAATAGCCTGGGCTTCAGCTGGAGAAATGGATGCCTGGGCCGGTTGATCTTGCTGAGCTCTACTCCAGCAGTACATGTACACAACCTCACCAGTTTGGGCGTTGATCTGAACATTTATGCCGCTCTCTCCCGATTCACCTGCCGACCACTCTAGGTTCCAGATGGAAGACTGAGGTGAAGTACTGAACTCGGATACGAATTCCGGGTACTGTGCAGTAACCGGGAACAAGCTTTTGGCGGTTTTAATAGCTTCCTCCAGGGTAATACTGGTATCCCGGGCTATTGCAGGTACCGGACTCAGACTGACTAAAAGTGCCAGGGCCAAAGTTATTGCCAACAGTCTCTTAAATTTCATAGCCCTACCATTCTCCTTTCCATGTGCTACAAATGCTTTTCTATAATCCATACGCAGCCTCTATGGAAAGCTGACACCAAAGAGTATTTCTTGCTGTGAAAATAGCCCTCATTATGTCATCGCACCCTACGGGTACATCAGGAGTCCTTTAGGGCAATTATCACCTGTGGTACAGGCCACGATGAATGAAAACCTTAAACCTGTCATCGCGAGGAGCGGAGCGACGTGGCGATCTATTAACTCATACCGTAAGTGAGTATAGAGATTGCCACGCCCCTTCGGGGCTCGCAACATTAATTGTGAGCAATAGCGAACATCAGGAGTACCCGAAGGGTGCAATGACACTGTGAAAACGCCTCGCGGGGCGATGTGGGCATTGCCCTCTACAACCTTGCGATAAACAGGTTAAACGTCCCCGTATCTTCTACCCTGCTTCTAAATGGTTGATCAACCTGCATATATTTTTCACAGCATGGGTAAGGTGGAGAAAAAATGCTGGTGGATCTATATCGGTATCGAGGGCTTCTGGTAATCATCCTAGTGCTGATGGTGCTGGCCATCACCATAGGGATACGCCATAACAGGCTAGCTGAGTCGCCACCACCTGAAAGTGAATCAGCTGCCCCTTCCTTTTGTGGTGAATTGATTCCCTGGGAAGAGGCTGATCAATTATTCCCCAAGTACGCCAAAGCCCGCATTGTGGATGTTGATACCCGGTTATCTTTCTGGGTGCAGCGGCGTGCCGGCACCGAGCATGCTGATGTTCAGCCATTGACCAAAGAGGATACCGAAATAATGAAGACCATATATCAGGGTAAGTGGAGCTGGCAGAGGAAAGCCATCATAGTGGAACTGGAAGATGGCCGCCGCCTGGCAGCTTCTATGCACGGCATGCCTCATGGAGCCGGAGCCATTCGGGGCAATAACTTCAACGGCCATTTTTGTGTCCACTTTTGGGGCAGTACTACTCATGGCAGCAAGAAACCCAACAGGGCTCACCAGATAATGGTCTGGAAAGCGGCTGGTCAATTTGACCAGCAGTTGGAAAAAGTATCTGCTCCTGAAGCAATTGATATTTTCTTTACCGCTGTGGACCAGGGGGCTACCCCTTTGGCCGCCCGGCTGCTGGATGACTCGCCCGAATCTCAGCTGCTCCTGGCCCGTTCCTGTAAAATACAGGCTGTCCGCCTGGATTCCATCACTGAGCAGGAAGACAAAGGCTATGAGATTAAAATGCGGCTGGTTTTCAGTGGAGAACAAAAGGAGTATAAGAAAACCCTCAACTTATACTTTCAAAAGCCTGCCCCTCCTTGGATTATTCAAACCGACTCCGTCCAAGGCTGCTTTGACAAACCAAGTTAAACGTTCCCCCTGTCTTCTCCTTAGGCTGATGTTTGATTTGCTGATCCCTTGCCCCGGGCCAGGGAAGCCATGATGCCCAGTACCGACAAAATCGTAAAAACTATGAAGGAGGTGCGGGCGGCTTTAATAAAGAGCTGACCATAGGCAGGAGACAGCTCCACATTACCTATACAGGAAGTCATAATCAGAGTAACCAAAGCCATACTCATTACCTGACCGATTAAACGCGCCGTACCCAGAGTGGAAGAAGCTACCCCTAAAAACTGCTTGGGCACAGCACTCAGCACCGCATTGTTATTTGGAGATGCAAAAAGAGCCGCACCCAGACCCACTAGGACCAGGGTAACCATGACCAATGCTACCGGCATTTGCGGGTTGACAAAAATCAGGATAAAAAGTCCCAGAGTGCTTAACCCCATGCCGATGGATGCTACGATGCGCGGCTCGATTTTGTCAGATAAGCGACCAGCAGAAGGAGAGACCAGGGCCATAATGGCCGGCTGGGCCAATAGGATGAAACCGGCTACCTGGGAATTATAGCCCAGGGAAACCTGTAAAAATAGAGACATCAAATAACCAACGGCAGAAATAGCACAGTAATTGATTAAAGCAGCCAGATTGGAAAAAGCGAAGGCAGCATTATGGGCAAAAAGCCGTAATTGCAGAACCGGGTGAGGTATTCTGAGTTCGTGCCGGGCAAAGAAAATAAGAATAATTATTCCCAATGTCAGTATATACCAGGACCAATCAGAAGTGGCTAAAGTGGTGATGCCGTATATTAAGACCACCAGACCCACAGCATAAAGAACCGCCCCCAGCAGATCATATCTCTCGCCTGCGGCGCCGGACCATTCGCCTTTAAGTTTGGATAATGTCAGACTTGTAACGGCAAACCCTATAAGCGCGCTGAGGAAAAAGATGGACTGCCAGCCCAGATTATGGGTTAAGGCTCCGCCCAAAACCGGTCCCAGAGTCCCCCCCACATAAACAGATGCACCATAGATGCCTAAGACCCGACCCCTTTCTTGGAGAGGAAAGACTGAAGTCAGCATAGCCATGCTGGTGCCAAATATCATAGCGCTGCCCATACCCTGTAAAGCCCGGCCTATGATAAGCATTTCCGTTGACCAGGCAAAACCGCATAGCGCAGAGGCTATAGAAAAAAATGTGATACCAGCAATGAAAACCTTTTTGCGGCCTTGAATATCAGCCAATTTGCCGAAAGGAACCAGGAAAGCTACCGAGGCCAAAAGGTAGCTGGTTATCACCCAGTTTAGCATCAAGGTTCCACTGCCAAATTGCAGCCCGATAGCCGGAATAGCCAGATTAACCGAACTTCCCGTGAAAGGGGTCAAAAATGCAGTTGTGCTGGCTACCAGCAGGGTATAGCGTTTAAGAGATTGCTCATCCTGGTCTTGCTTCATTATTTACCTCCCCTTGTCTTCTCCTAGGCTGATGCCTGATTCCTGCCGGCACCTTTGCCCCGGGCCAGGGAAGCCATGATGCCCAGCACCGACAGAATCGTAAAGATTATAAAGGAAAAGCGGGCCGCCTTTATAAACAGCTGGCTGTAGGCTGGGGACAGCTCCACATTACCGGTACAGGAAGCTAGAATCAACGTGACCAAGGCCATACTGGTGACCTGACCCGTCAAACGCGCCGTACCCAGAGTGGAAGAAGCTACCCCTAAAAACTGCTTAGGCACAGCACTGAGCACCGCATTGTTATTAGGTGATGCGAACAGCGCCGTACCCAACCCCAGCAGAGCCAACGTGAATATGACCAATGCCAGGGACATCTGTTCATTGATAAAAATCAGGATAAACAAGCCTATAGTTGATATTCCCATACCAGTAGAAGCTACCAGGCGCGGCTCGATTCGATCTGACAACCGCCCAGCTGCGGGGGACACAATCGCCATAATGATAGGCTGGGCTAGCAGAATAAATCCAGCTACCTGGGAATTGTAACCTAAGGATACCTGTAAGAAGAGAGACAATAAAAAGCCCACGGCAAAGGTGGCGCAGTAATTGATCAAAGCAGCCAGGTTGGAAAAGGCAAAGGCCAGGTTATGGCTGAAAAGCCGCAGCTGTAAAACGGGATGGGGTACGCGCAGTTGGCGGCGGGCAAAAACAATCAGGGTTATTATTCCTAAGGCCAGCACATACCAAGCCCAGTGAGAGGTAGCTACTGTGGAAATCCCATAGGTTAAAGCCACCAGCCCCAGGGTGTACAGCACCGCTCCGGGCAGATCATAACTTTCCCCGGCGGCGCCTGACCATTCACCTTTAAGCTTGGATAATGTCAAACCTAAAACCGCAAACCCAATAAGGGCGCTGAGAAAAAAGATGGACTGCCAGCCCAGGTTGTGATTTAAAGCACCCCCCAGAACCGGCCCCAGGGTCAAGCCAGCATAGACCACCGCACCGTTGATACCTAAGACTCGCCCTCGTTCCTGGGGAGGAAAAACCGAGGTCAGCATAGCCATACCGGTCCCAAATATCATAGCACTGCCAATACCTTGGAAAACCCGGCCTATGATAAGCACTTCTATGGACCAGGCTAGTCCGCATAATACTGAGGCTGCTGAAAAAGCACCTATACCGGCTATAAAGATCTTTTTACGGCCTCGAATATCCGCCAGCCGCCCAAAAGGCACCAAAAAAGCTACTGAGGCCAATAAATAGCTGGTTACTACCCAGCTTAGCATTAGAGTTCCGCTGTTAAACTGCTGTCCAATAGCAGGAATAGCCAGGTTAATGGCACTGCCCATAAAAGGGGCTAAGAAGGCTGCTGTAGTTGCTGCCAGTAGGGTATAGCGCCTGAGAGATTGGTCGTCCCGCTCTTGCTTCATTGTTTACCTCCATTATGCAAACACTGGTATGTATATAACCACATTATGCCCGCATTTTTTACTTGTCAATTAACAAAAAAGAGAATACTCAAAAGTCCTGGGAAGCACCATCCCCATAACCACCTGGATAATCCCATCTTAACCATATTATTTGTAACCTACTTTCTTGATTTCCGGCGAGTGCTTGGATAGTCTCCAGATACGTTTTACAAAGGGAGTGGCAGGACGGTTTAATAGCTGCTTCATGTTATCGAATAACTGGGGGCAGTTATCGGTATTAATAGGCTTACCATGGGCTCGCAAAATGGTTTGCGCCTGCGTTGCACCTAGCTTATCAAAGGATTCAGCCATGGTTTGCGGGAATACTATCGGCAAAGGCAGGTGAAATTTCCCCTTTACATCACAGATGAGGTCGGCTATGTAGAGTATACGCTCCTTTTCATTGTAAAAAGCCAGGTCATGAGCAATATGTCCCGGTACATGCAGGACCTTCCATTCAGGAAAGAAAGGCAGAACATCGCCGTCCTCCAGGGGATAGTCGGGATTGATTCGACGGCTGTAAGTAATCGCTTCCAGTGGGCGGCGATTGCGAAAAGCCACGGAAGTAGCCATGTAACAATCCAGCTGGTGCTGCAGGAATCCTTTCCAGCCTCTATACCACCGGTCCACATCGCGATGAGCTGCAATGGGAATAGCATACTTTTTACGTAAGCAAACCGCACCTCCGCCGTGATCCGGATGAATGTGAGTTACGGCCACTAAAGTTATATCTCGAGGAGAGCGTCCTAGTACCTGCTTACAGTACTGCCTGATTCTTTTCACATCGTTAATACAACCGCTGTCAAAAAGAAGCAAACGCTCACCCTGCTCGATTAGAGTGATGTTTTGGATATAACCTTCTATTAGATGAACCCGCAATGAAGCAAAGTGCAAAATGCGTGAATTTGTCATCCCATGATACCCCACATCATATTTTGTAACTCCTCTGATAATATTCGGAATATAGCTTCTTTTTCCTCCTTGCCGTTCGCCATTCTAAATCTCACCCCAGGCGGAATATAGATTAGAGACAGGAGTTAATGGGAGAGGTATTAGGGCTATGGTCGATGGGGGTTGTAGTAAAAAAAAGATCGTACATAGGCTGGGGATGGTACTCATCGCTATTGGGCTGGCATTGGGCTTGGTTTTGTCTCCTGTCAGGCCCCCGGAAACCCCTGTGGACCTGCAGGTAGCTAATACCTACTTATCGCCGGAAGACTTGACCATGGTCAATCTAGAGGACTACATACCCAGCCTCCATATTGAAATGCGTTATGCTGGCAATAATAACATCGTAGGCCGGCCCATATATACATCACCTCACGCCTTTTTGCGTTTGGGAACCGCCAAAAAGCTAAAAAAAGCCCAGGAAGAATTCCTGCGCTGTGGCTACAGTCTTAAAGTTTGGGACGCCTATCGCCCACCCCAGGCCCAGTTTGAACTGTGGGAACAGTTCCCCGATGCCCGCTTTTTAGTTAATCCTCATGTTCGCTTCTCTCAACATTCTCACGGTATAGCGGTAGATGTTACTCTGGTAGATAAGAATGGCAATGAGCTGGATATGCCCAGTGATTTTGATAATTTTACTGCCAAAGCTGATCGTGACTATAGCGATGTCTGTGAAGAACAGGCCAATAATGCCCAGCTTTTAGAAATGATTATGAAAGAGCATGGCTTCGACAGCATTTTTTATGAATGGTGGCACTTCATCGACCATGATCGCAGTTATTACGATGTAGTTTACCCCGACCAACTACCAAAAGTAAGACAGGATAGGAAGACAGGGAGAGATTTACCCTGTCTTCTTCCCTAATAAGTTAATTAAAAGAAAAGAAGACAGGATGAACGTCCCTCCGTCTTATAGTGCTGGTATAAATATTGCATTTATTAAGGCCGTTGGTGCCATGCCCAACGGTTTGTTATTTTTACTAAATGGCTTTTTCTGACTCTGCAGATTCAGAATGGGCCGAAGAGTAAGTGTTAAGTAAGGGGGGATTATTTGTGGGAATGGGAAAGACTATCCAGGAAATTCAAATTGGTGACCAGGCCAGTGTAGCCAAAACTATTACTGAAACCGACGTTTATCTGTTTGCCGGTATCAGCGGGGATTTTAATCCTATGCATTGCAATGAAGAGTATGCCAAAGTAACTCCTTTTAAGACCCGGATTGCTCATGGAGCCTTAGCTATGAGTCTGATGGCCCCTGTTTTAGGGCAAAAACTGCCTGGGTTGGGTACCATTGCAGTGGAGACCAGCAGTCGCTTCTTAGCCCCGGTGTTTTTTGGAGATACCATTCGGTGTGTTGGTGAAGTAACCGGGAAAGATGAAGATAAAAACTTGGTTTATATGAAATTTACTTGGACTAATCAAAATAAAGTAGTGATAGCTACCGGAACAGCCGTAGCTATGCCTCCGTTGGAAAGATTCCGAGACAAAATAAAGGACTTATAAAGTATAAATAACAGATGAATGCCCAGATGTTAATTTTTAGCCATTATTAAGCCGCCCCGGCCAAGGGCGGCTTTACTTAGGCATTGCCAATTTAATTGGGGAGCGCATCTTTCAGAAGAATTCCCGCAGCCAGGATTTTTAAGACCGGCGCTGTTCCTTCCACTTGTGGACCCATTATAGCATCATCCCAAAGCTGGGCAATTTTATAGTCTCTCATGAGTCCATAGGAAGCATGGATACCCATGGAAATCCTGCAAATGTCAACAGCTGTTTCAGCTACTAACACCTTGGTAAGAGCTGCTTCTTTCACCAGTTGCCAGGGATCCTTATAGGTGTCAGCAGCCCAGCCCAGATGGTAAGCATACCAACGGCAGGATTCATATTTCATAGCCATATCAGCCAGCGCAATTTTAATATGTTCAAACTTATCAGCGATAGGAGTACCCCGATGGGTTTTTTGCATAGCGTATTGCCTGCCTTCCTCATAAGCGGAAGCAGCTATGCCTAGAAAGAGACCAGTAAGACCAACTTTGCCATAGGCCATGGCTATCTTTAATGCCCATAATCCCTGGCCTCTCTGCCCCAAAAGCTGGGACTGATCAACTTCTACATTGTTCAGATAAACATCATACAGAGGACCGCCTTTTGCACCAATCTTATTCCATTTTTCCGAGAGGGAGTAGCCAGAGCAGAATTTTTCAATAATAAAGGCACTGGCCTGATCGGTGTCTTCTTCCCGGGCGATAATTACCATTGGCCCGGGATAACCAGCATTACTTATGAAACGTTTAGTTCCGTTAAGGATGAAATTATCGCCGTCAAATCTGGCCGTGGTGGTCAATTGCCTTGGATCTGATCCAGTACCCGGTTCCGTAAAAGCAAAGGAAAAGATCTCCTTCCCCTTCATGCCGCGCGGCAGATAGTAGTTCTTTTGTTCCTCTGTTCCTAGAGCATGGATTACACTGAGCCCTACTGTGTTTACGGAAATGATCATACCTACACCTGGACATACACTGGAAAGTTGTTCCAGGGCTAAAATATAGTCCAGATAACCTGCCCCGCCACCTCCATACTCCTCTGGGAACGGTATCCCGAACATTCCCAGCTCTCCCAACTCCATCAGCATCTCATCCGGAATATGGTTGGTGTTCATAATAGTGTCCACCATAGGCTTGATTTGGTGGTGACTGTAATCATAAGCTGCTTTTTGAATAAGTTTTTGTTCTTTACTTAAGGAAAAGTCCATGGTTTCCCCTCCTTTGTAACTGTGGCTGAACTAATTGACATCCCCAAAATGGTTTGGTTAAACTCGGCTAGCTTTCATTACTGCAAATAACAGACCAAAGCTTTGGTTATGGTGCATAATACTGTTATTCAAACCATATTCAGCCATGGCCAAATTTAGATATCCATGTAGTCAAATTTATGCCCACATAGGTGATACCAAAAGTTGCATAGGTTGGGCTGATTATTGAGCTACAGGCGGGGTTCCCATAAATAGGACTTGAGTTAAGGTGTATTAAAAGAATTGCACACTAGGCAGCCATGACGGCTGACTTAGGCCGGTAATACCACAATAGAAATTTAACCCTGCCTCGATGGCAGGGTGTCTGCTTTAATACATAGCCACATTGCCGCAAATGATTCTACCTGTGTCATCGCGAGGAGCGGAGCGACGTGGCGATCTATTAACTTATACCGCAATTCAGCATTGAGATTACCACGCCCCTTCGGGGCTCGCAACATCAGGAGTGCCGGAACGGCCAATGACACGTCCGTAATCTTCCATTTTCACAGCAATTCCTGAAAGCCAAAACATAAAGAAGACAGGGGGAGATGTACCCTGTCTTCCTATTACGATCTAGTAGGGGCAATATCATTTAGCATCTGTTCTGCCTGAGAAAATTTCTTTTGCTGGTCGGTACTGACATAGGGTAAATGGCGCTGGGCAGCCTGCACCTGTTTCATAGCCTTTTGATATTCCATTTCCGCATGCTGAATTTCATAAGCTATCTGACTGGCTCGGGCCTTTTCCAAGGCAAGATAAGCCTGCTCAGCCAACCGGATGGCAGACTGAACTGACTGGTTAGCCTCTTCCCAGGAAGCAGAATATTCCTCCTGTGATGGTATATATAATCACCTCCAGTCATAGTCTGCCAATATTAGAGCCATTTTAGTCCACCCTTGGTCTTCAATCTTGTTATTTTTTAGGCAATTTGGTATTGTTACCATAACGGAATATATGTCATCGAAAATAAACAAATAATAGCGAAACAGGATATAAATTACCCCTAAATCATTGCCAAAGGAGGTGGTTCCGGAATTTGCAGGATTAATAGGAACCGGTCTGGCCTGCCTTTTTATGGGTTCGTCAAATTTAAGAAGCAGACAAATTGCAACTGAATGATGCACAGGTTAACGAAGTATTTTTCATCACTAAACTTGCCTAATGGGAGGAATTAATCATGAATTTCAGATTAACAGAAGAACAAGAAATGATCAGACAAATGACCGCTGATTTTACTGCCAATGAGGTTGTGCCTTATGCAGGCGAGTGGGACAAAAACGGCACGGTTCCTTTCGAAACAATTGCCAAAATGCAAGATTTGGGATTAATGACCATTGGAATACCAGCTGAATATGGCGGAGATGGCCTGGATTGGCTGTCAAAATACATAGTATGCGATGAGCTTGCTCAAGGTGATGCCGGTCTTACAACAACTATGCTGGCCTCCACCCTTCTGGCTTCGGATCCTATCTGGGTGGCAGCCAATGATGAGCAGAAAAAATGGTGGTATGGCCGGATGCTGGAAGGAGCAATCTGTGCTTTCTGTCTGACCGAGCCAGAAGCTGGTTCTGATGCTCTGGGTCTGTCATGCAAATGTGTCAAGGACGGTAACGACTATATTCTTAATGGAACTAAGCAATTTATCACCAACGGTGAATTTGCCAAAAACCTGGCTGTTATCGCTACTCTAGATAAGAAATTAGGAAACAAAGGCATATGTGCTTTTATGGTGGACAGAGACACTCCAGGCATTACCGTTGGACCCAAAGAAGATAAGCTGGGCATCAGAAGCACCAGTACCAATCAAATTATTTTTGAAGACGTAAGAGTACCTGGTTGGATGATGTTAGGCGGTGAAGGAGAGGGAACTCCCATTTTAATGGAGACCCTGGATCTTTCCCGTACTGCCATTGCTGCCATGGCTACCGGAATTGCTACTGCGGCATTAAATGCATCTATCACCTATGCCAACGAAAGACATCAATTCGGCAAACCGATAGCGGCTTTTCAAGCTATTTCCTTCATGCTGGCCGATATGGCTACAGCTGTTGAAACTTCCCGACTGCTGTATCAGAAGGCCGCCTGGCTGCAAGATAATGGACTGCCCTTCAAAATGCTTTCCAATATGGCTAAGATGTACGCGGCAGACTCCGCTATGAAAGTGTCCACCGATGCAGTACAAATACATGGTGGATATGGCTATGTTCGGGAATACCCGGTGGAGAAGTATATGCGTGACGCCAAAATAATGCAGATATTCGAAGGAACGGTACAAGTTCAGAGAATGGTAATCGGTAAATATCTGAGCAAAAACGGGTATCAAGCCTACCTATAGATGCATCGGCCAGTGATCCCCATAATTTAGGTTAGAATTCTGGAAGAAAGCCATACTGAAAGTTGACTGTCAATGACAGTTCCGATTCGGATTTAGTGACAGAGCTTCCCAGGTTGAGTGATTATGTGGCATGGCATAGTCGTGGATAGCATCCTCAATCTGGGAAAGTTCTTTTTATGAGTTCATCGGTAGCGTCTTCGAATACGGTTTCTCATTTCCAATCCATCACTTCTGAACTGGCTAATTTGCACAAGGCCCAATTTTCCTGTATTCACTGGAGGCATAATAATTTCATGCTTAACAGGGTATAAGACCACATATCCCGGCAGGACTGCCAGATAGGCTGGTTATTTTCGTGAAGGGTAGAGCCATGGGAGAAAGAAGATAGGGAAGCAGCATGGGCCGGGACCCCTAAAGCATTTTCCCCAGGCAGCACTTCTGTCAAGCAAAGAAATCGGGCATTTTCCAAATTGGAAAGAGCATATTCACTTTGCTGGTACCAGCATCCTTGCCATTCTTGTCCTGGTTGTTTGGGGAAGATGGAGCTCTCTATAACCACTACTCGCTGGGGATGCACCTCTTTCACCCAGGCCAGGTGACCGTAGCCCCCAAAGATTTGGCTCTGTAACTCTTTGCTGGGAGGTATTATCATGATGCTGTCTGCCATAGGCTGGTCAACTATCGCCAATGTGCCCGTTCGGCCTCCCTGTTGCAATTGGACTCCATCCAGCCGGGTCCATTGGCAGGCGTGACCAGCGACCGGAAGAATAAACCCCCACCGAAGCCAAGCCATTTCCCATGCCAGCCAAACACAATTGCCACCACCCACCACCCGCAACGGATAAGGAGGATGCTTAAAATCTTGGGCAGCAATGGCTTGGGGAACAGCGGTCCAGGAGCGTAACAAAGCTAATAGAGCAATTATAATTATCCATGCTGTATGGGGTCTGGTCAAAAGAAAGCCCTCCTTATCTCAAAGATAGTTTGTGTGTATGCTGGACAGGTATGCTGGCAAGATAGTGGCATATCCAGGCAAAACTGGTAAAAGGGCTGCTTAGGCGTCCGCTTTCATAATTGGCGGCAGCTGATTGCTCCGCAATATCTATAGGGAACAAAGCCCAAACCGCAGCAGCTTTTCCCGTCGATTGTGCTCCGGAATGAAATGCCCGTTAATAATGGCAGAGCTAGTTAGAGAGCGCGGCGGTTATTTTTCGTGTCTTAGCCAGGAGAACATCTGAGTTGTCATCGCCAGGAGCGCGGCGACGTAGCGATCTCTATACTCAAACCGCATCGGTAGGGGACGATGCCCACATCGTCCCGCTGATAATCGGGGCGCAAACTCCACAAATAAACATACATATATTAAAGAAAGGAGGATGAGTCATGGTACAGCACCGGATTGAATGGGTAGGAACCTCTAATTTTACCCCCGGCCGAGGGGGCAGAACCCCTTTGGCCATTGTTAATCATATAACTGGCGGCCTTTATCCCGGTACTCTTACCTGGATGCAAAACCCTGCTGCCAAAGCCAGCGCTCATTACTTGATACTGCAAAACGGTCGTATTCTGCAACTGGTGAAAGACGAAGATACCGCCTGGGCAGTGGGCTTTGTAAACAGACCCAGTTGGCCCCTTTATGACGGAACCAATCCCAACCGCTATACCCTTTCTATAGAACATGAAAACCTATCCGGAGGTTTATTAACAGAAGAACAGTATCAGGCCAGTTTATGGCTGCACCAACAGCTCATAGAACGCTGGCACATCCCGATTTCCCGGGACCACATCATTGGCCATAATCAGATTGATACTGTGAACCGCCCCCAGGACCCCGGACCGAATTTTCCCTGGCAGCGCCTATTTTCGGATTTACATGATGCAAAAGGAGGTGGTAAAGTGCCCGAACCCTGGAAGGAACAGCTGGTGGAACAAGCCCAACAGGAAGGATTAATAACCCAATATCATAACCCAGACGATCCAGCTTCCAAATGGTTTGTGCTGGCCGTAGCCCTCAACCTGCTAAAGAAGCTGACCAAATAAGAAGACAGG
>FZPS01000068.1_pt106 | contig 14805 bp, 16 predicted proteins | sample 1817821 | NCBI WGS metagenome assembly FZPS01 (sample SAMEA104158645, study PRJEB21678) | metagenome | place: Germany | collected 2015-04-21 | reverse complement strand
ATATAAGAAACAGCTATAAAGGTAGTTTTAAGCTAACTCAAGGCGAAGATGGAACAATAGGTGTAATAGATATTAAATACGGGCAAGAATTAACACAAGAATTTTTAAGCGAAATAATTGATAGCCGCCCCACAAGACAAGGATATGAATTTTTAGGGTGGGATTGTGTATATGCCAGTATGCCAGCTTTTGAAATTAATATTTATGCAAAATGGCAAGCAAAGGATGTTACTTTTAAGCTAAGTATTTACCTTGAATCATTATCGGGAAATGGGGAGTATGACTGGGACACTGTGTCTACTAAAACAGCAAAGGCAGGCAGCAGTTATACCTATGAAGAAAATTGCCAAAGCTTGCAAAGAGATGGATTTATCCTGCTAGAGTTCGATACAGTAATAATAGATGGCGATGGCTCAACTGAAATAGAAATTTATTATAAAAGAAATAAGTATACAGTGACATATTTGGTAAGGAACGACGCTTTTTATGAGCAAGAGTTATTTTATGAGCAAGAAATAAATTTTGATAATGTTAATACGCCCAATGTGCCTGGATATAATTTTGAGAATTGGGAATGTAAATATGAAAATATGCCAAGTAAGAATATAGAAGCTTTGGCAATATTATCACTAAAAGAGCCTGTTGTTGAAAATTCACAGCTAAATATGGAAAAAGTTTACGATGGTATAGATTTATGTATTTGTATAGAAGTAAGCCATGACCTAGAAAACATTGAATACAAGTGGTATAAAGGCGATGAAATAATTTGCCAAGATAAAGAACTTAAGCTAAAAGATGTTTGCCAAAGCGGTACTTATTATTTAGTGGCAACGATAAGAGATGGGGAAAACTGCTGTCATAAGCGAAGCGATGATATAGTTGTAGAAATAAGCAAAGCTCAAGTTGATTTAAGTCAAGTGTCTTTTTTAAATAAAGAAGTAACTTATGATGGCAATTGTCATGAAATTGTAATAGATGGATATTTACCTAATGAAGTTAGGGTAACCTATGAGAACAATTCGGGTATCGAAATAGGGGAGTATAGGGCAAAAGCTATCTTTGAAGTTGGGGACAACTACTCACCTATTGCGCCTATGGAAGCCGTTCTTAATATAATTGCAAAGCCTAAAGGAAATCCAATAGATGAAAATGATAGCAAAGAAGATAAGGAGCTAGAGCAAAATTGCAAAAACCGCATCACTTTGACGAGTGATGACTTATGTAAAGATAGTTTATCCTTAGAGGTGGCGGACTGCACAATTAGTATGTGTAAGGCATCTTTAGAGAGCCTTAAAAATAAAGCTCTGTCAAGTCCCATTGCGCTTGCTGTAGATAAGGTGGAAAAAGAAGATTTGCATATACCAAACTTTTTACAACCTGAAAAAAGTGAAATTTATAATTTAGCGCTTTTTGTTGGTGATGAGCAAGTGGAGTTTTTGGAAAGAGTGGAAATCAGCATACCATACACCTTAGATAACAATGCAAAATTGCAGGTTTGGCAATGGCAAAATAATGAATTTAAAGAAATAAGTGGCGTTACATATCAAGATGGGTATGTAAACTTTGTAGCTGACGGTCTATCTTATATTGTGATAGGTGTAGAAAGTCAAGACCAAGCGCCAACTATAGCAAATGATGTATTGCTTATGACAGGTTGCTTGTCTATAATTGGTCTTATAATAATATCTGTGATAATTATAAAAAGCGTAAAGAAAAAGAAAACTAAATAATTATATACGGGGTTTCTTTTGATTTTTTAAGTTGGCAAAGGTGCGTTGCAAAGCAACATTGCTAAGCTTGTATTGCTTATAGCTTTCATGCCTGCGCAACATTTCTCTTTGCACTTGTTCTTCTCTTTGGGCAAGGAAAGCTTCCAAGTCTTCTTCCCATTCTAAAATATCGCTAGTTAGCGTAGTTTTTTCACGGCCTATATTAAGCAGTCCGTCGTTAGAGATAAAGGCTTTTTTGGTGTTGTCGGGCAAAGTGATTTGGCACTGGCCGCTCTTTATTGCGCAAAGCGCAGGAATGTGCGATGCCAGAACTTCCATGCCGCCATCTATTGCCGTAACGGAAAGGGCGACAACTTCTCCTTCAAAAAATATTTTGTTAGGTGATATTAGCTCTACAAAAAAGGTTTTCATACCCTATATCCTTTTATGTCAGTCAAATCTCCGATAAAATAAAACTCTCCCTCAGGGATATGGTCGCATTTGCCGTCTAGGATAGCTTTGCAGCTTCTTATGGTATTTTTAATGGGAACATACCTGCCTTCCATACCTGTGTAAACGCTTGCAACATGGAAAGGCTGGCTAAAAAATCTTTGTAGTTTTCTTGCTCTGTATACAGTCAGCTTATCTTCAGGATTTAGCTCTTCCATACCGAGTATAGCAATAATATCTTGTAGTTCTTTATACCTTTGCAAAGTTTCTACCACTCTTCTTGCTGTGTCATAATGCTCTTGTCCTACAATGGTAGGCTCTAAAATACGGCTGCTAGACTCTAGTGGGTCTATTGCTGGATAAATACCTTGTTCTACCACTTTCCTAGATAAAACGGTGGTTGCGTCAAGGTGGGTAAACAGCGTAGCTGGCGCGGGGTCGGTAAGGTCATCAGCAGGCACATAAATTGCTTGAATGGAAGTTATAGAGCCTTTTTTGGTATTGCAAATACGCTCTTGCAATGCGCCAATTTCATTGCTTAGCGTGGGCTGGTAGCCAACTGCCGACGGCATACGCCCAAGCAATGCTGAGATTTCGCTTCCTGCTTGAATATATCGGAAAATATTATCAATAAAGAGTAAAGTATCGCGCCCTTCCACATCTCTAAAGTACTCTGCAATGGTAAGTCCAGTAAATGCCGCTCTCATACGCGCGCCAGGTGACTCATTCATTTGTCCAAAAACCAAAGCTGTATTTTTAAGCGTGCCGGATTCTTCCATATCCTCAATCATTTCAAAACCTTCACGACTTCTTTCGCCAACACCAGTAAACACAGAGTGTCCGCCATGCTTTGCGGCAATGTTGCTTATAAGTTCTAGAATAAGTACAGTTTTGCCAACACCAGCTCCGCCAAATAGTCCAATCTTGCCTCCTTTAGCATAAGGAGTTAATAAGTCAATGACTTTTATTCCCGTTTCAAAAATAGCAGTGGTGGGACTTTGGTCTGTAAGGGTTGGCGCTTGTCTATATATGCTCCAGCGTTTTCCGCGAATGTCGCCTTTGCCATCAATGGGCATGCCAAGCGCATTAACTACTCTGCCCAAAGTTTGCTTTCCAACAGGCACTTTAATACTTGAGCCTGTGCTAGTTACTTTCATGCCACGGCTAAGCCCTTCTGTAGGCTCCATAGAAATGCACCTGCAAACACCGTCTTTATGGTGCGCAAGCACTTCAATTTTTACTTTTCGTTCTCCTGCGTCCACTACAAGCAATTCATTTTGCCTGGGTAAGTGAGTAGGGAACCGAACATCGATTACCGAACCTATTATTTGAATTATTTTACCTACATATCTTCTTACTTTCATAGTCTTTTACCTTGCAAAGATGCAGAAGCATCAACAAGCGCAGTGGTGATACTCTCCTGTCTTTTGTGATTGTATTGTAATTTTAGCTCAGATATTATTTCTTCGCCGTTGGTTGTGGATTGTTGCATAGCAACCATTCTCTTATAGTTTATAGCAAGTGATGAGCTAGTCAAAGCATAGTATATTTTAGCTAAGAGATATTGATTTAGTATAGCTTCCACGCTAAATTCTCCTGTCAAAATATTAGGCTCACTTTGGCGCTCTAAAGTTGGGATAGGCAGCAGTCTTTCCACCACTTGCTTATGATTAGATACCGTTATTATGTCGGTATAAGCGATATATACTTTATCAAACTCTTCAGACAAAAACCTTGTTATAATGTCATAGATTATTTCTCTAGCGTCTTCAGGAATAGGGTCTAGTCCAAGATGAATATAAGTTTTTATCATATCATAATTTCTTTTTTTAAAAAAATCCCTTGCCATATATCCTATTGGAAAAACCTTTGATACATTTTTGCTAGCCATAACCCCCAGCGCTTTATCAAGTATTAGGTGGTTATAGTCACCGCATAGCCCTTTATCGCCAGCTATTACAATAAAAGCTGTTTTATCGTCTTGTCTTTGTTTTAGCAGCGCATTATCGGAAAAAAAGCTTGTCATAACAGGGGTTGTGGCGTCATTAACTCTTTGCATATAAAGTTTTGCCGCATCAAAAAGTTGTTGCACCTTGTGCATTTTTGAGGTAGCAATCATTTGCATTGCCTTTGTTATTTTTACGGTTTCTTCCACTCCCGTTATGCGTCTTTTTAGTTCTTGTCCTTTCATTTTAGGTGTAAGTGTCTATCTATATATCGTTTGATACGGTATTCTATAATTTTCATGCCTTCTTCATCTATATCTTTGGTGGTGCGCATATTTTCAATAAAGGCAGCCTCTCTAGAATGAAAATATGTCAAAAATCCAGTTATAACTTCTCTTACTTTATTGGTCGGGATTCCCTTTAGGTAGTCGTTTTGCATAACGACAAGTTCTACTACGGTGTCTTCCATAGAAACTGGAGAAAACTCAGCTTGCTTTAAGTTTTCTGTTAGCCTTGCCCCCATCTCTAGTGACTCTTTTGTAGCGCTGTCAAGGTCTGCTCCAAACCTTGCAAAAATTTGCATTTCTCTATAATGCGCTAGGTGTAGCCTAATTTTGCCCGATACTTTTTTCATTGCGGGACACTGTGCCGCTCCCCCTACTCTAGATACAGAAAGTCCCACATTTATTGCAGGTCTTATGCCTGCGTTAAACAATTCGCTCTCTAGGTATATTTGCCCGTCAGTAATGGAGATTACATTGGTGGGAATATAAGCTGATATATCGCCTGCAAGCGTTTCTATAATAGGCAATGCCGTAATAGAGCCGCCACCTAGACTTTCACAAAGCTTTGCGCTTCTTTCAAGCAGTTTTGAATGGATATAGAAAATATCGCCGGGATAGGCTTCTCTGCCCGATGGTCTTTTTAGAAGCAGTGATATAGTTCTGTAAGCTACTGCGTGCTTTGATAAGTCATCGTACACAATAAGCACATCGCGCCCGTTGTACATAAATTCTTCAGCAATAGCTGTCCCTGTATAAGGAGCAAGGTATTGCAACGGCGCAGATTGCCCTGCTGTTGATGAAACAATGACAGTATAGTCAAGCGCGCCATGCGCTTCCAATTCACCTAGTATTTTGGTAACTGAAGATGACTTTTGTCCTATTGCAACATAGACGCAAATTACATCTTTATCTTTTTGGTTTATTATAGTGTCTATTGCTAGCGCTGTTTTTCCTGTTTGTCTATCGCCAATAATTAATTCTCTTTGACCTTTGCCGATAGGAATCATACTATCGATAGCTTTTATGCCTGTATAAAGGGGAGTATTAACTTTGGCGCGGTCTAAAATTGCAGGTGCCGGCGCTTCAATGTTACGATAATACCTTGTTTTAATCTCTGACTTGCCGTCAAGCGGCGCACCTAAAGGGTTTATAACTCTGCCAAGAAGGGGTTTGCCAGCAGGCACACTTACTATTTTTCCTGTTGTGTAAGCAATATCGCCTACCGCTACATCGGCAGAAGTTGAAAGTAGTATTGCGCCAATAAGCTCTTCTTCTAAGTTGAGCGCAAGAGCGTACTTGCCGCCAGAGATATACAAAAGTTCGCCATTCTTAACTTCGGCAAGGCCTTCAATCATAATGACGCCGTCATTGCTTGACACAATTCTACCTGCTGTGTTTACGCTGGTAGCATACTCAAAGCTCTCTACTTCTTCTTTAATATGTTGTGTAATAAAACCTAATTCTGTTTCCATAATCACTTATATAACTGCTCTCTCATTCTGTCTAGTTTGCTGCGGACAGTGCCGTCATAAACTTTGTCACCATCAAATATTATGATGCCGCCGATAAGTTCGTCATCAACATGATATTCTGTATTAAACTTACCATACTTTTGGGCAAGCTTTTTTTCCAACGCTTCTTTTTCTTCATCACTAAGCACAACGCTTGTGGTTATTGTAAGTTTAGTCATTCTCGCTCCATTCTTCTATGCAGGCGTCAATGATTTTTGCGTTTTCTTCTCTGGAGATTTCTCTTTCTAAAATATTGCTAGCTATTCTAAGCGCTACATCAGCTACTTCGTTATGCAAACTATTAATAGCTTCAATTCGCTCATTTTCACTTTCTATTTCAGCTTTTCTATATATTTCTTCAGCTCGCCTTTCAGCTTCTGATATTACAGCTTCTTTGTGTGCGGAAATGGATTTTTCCGCTTTCGCTTTCTTTTGGTCTAATTCTATTTCCACCTTGTCAAGCTTTTCTTGGTACTCAGCAAGCAAAGACTTTGCCTTTTTTTCGGTATTTTGGTTGTCCTCTAGCTGTTTTTTAATATCCTCTTGCCTTTTGGTTATAAACTTAAGCACAGGCTTGTAAACCAGTAGTGTAAGCCCTCCCATAAGAAGAGCAAAGTTAAATAAATGTAGTAAAATTTTGGTGCCACTAAGCCCCAGCGGTAAACCGCTCAAAAGCATTTGATACATCATAACCTCTTAAATTTTTTACAGCACATTGATTACTACTAGTATGGAAATAACCAAGGCATAGATTATTGCTGTCTCTATAAACACAAGGCCCAAAATAAGTATGGACTTTATTTTGCTTTCAGCTTCAGGTTGACGGGCAATAGCCTCTATTGCTTTAGATATTGCCATCGCCATAGCAAAAGCGCCAGCAACTGCAGCTAGTCCTATAGCTAGCGCGGCAGCAAGAGCATAAATTCCCTTTAATTCTATTGCTGCAATACTTAAAAAAGTTGACATATAAAACCTCCTATCCAAAGAAAACTTTTTATCTTTTAGTGTATTAACTTTTTGTTGTTATTATTGAGTTTGAACGGTTTGAGAAAGAGCGCGCTTACTTTGCTTGCTTTTTTTGACCTTTCTTTCTTTAGGCTCTACCGCTTGCCCATAAAACATAGATGTAAGCATGGTAAGAACATAAGTTTGAATTACTGCATGAAGCAGTGTAAATACAACAGCTACAAAAACAGGCACCACAAAAGAAAGCGCTATGTATTCGTAGACTAGTAAAGTGACAAGCACTCCGCTTAGCATACTTCCAAACAGCCTAAAGCTCATCGACAGCGGAAGTGAAAAGTCTTTTAGAGCGCCAAGCAGGCCTTTTGGACCATTATAGCGCAAACCGCCAAGCAGTATGGAAATAAATGAAAACATTCCTAGCATTATGCAGGCGTTTATGTCTACTAAGACAGCGCGCAGGCCAAGTAGTTCAATAAGCGTGCCAAAGAATATAAATAAGCCTGCGCTAAAGCAATATGCGCCTAAGTAATTGTTATGTTTAGGGCTGTTGTCTTTAGCAAGTCCTGCAAAAAATGACACTATCCACTCTAGCACAACTTGGAATTTACCAGGGATAACTTTGAATTTTGGAATGACAAAAATACGCAATATAACGCCAATAAAGAGCAAGAACGCAGTAACAATAAGCGCAGAATAAAAGCTTGGATTTACGCCCAATCCAAAGAAATTGATATCAGCAGGGAGCACCCCTTCTTTCATTACTTCGCCAAGCGTTTTGCTTTGCGATAAAAGCATTGTCATCATATTCTACATCACCCTCTTTTTAGGCCCATTATACCACTAAAAAACCAGAAAAGCAACACTTTTCGACCATTTTCAATTTTGCCAAAGCATAGTATGACACAGTTATGATTTAAGGCAAAAATTAAGGATTTATATTGATTTTGCTAGCTAATAAATGTTAATATAAACATAAAGGTAAAAAGCATTATGAGTTTTAGACAAAAAGTAAAAATTTTACAGCGTAATATTGTAAATAAAAGGTTGCAAAAACTGTATCTAAGACAAGAATACAGTAATATAATTGCAAAAAAAATTCTTTCGCTGGAAAACTACTTACAAGCAAAAAGCATAATGGTATATCTTGCTTTGCCTAAAGAAGTAGACACAAAGCTAATTTTAGCTGATGCATTTAATAAAAAAGAAACTATTTGCGTGCCTGTCACTAAAGAAAAACTACACCTTGTAAAGATAGATAAAGAAACAGAGCTTAAAAAAGGTAAATTTAATGTATTAGAGCCAGGGTATGGCGATGAAATCGATGATGTAGATATTGCAATTATCCCTATGGTTGCATTTGATGCAAAATGTAATCGTCTAGGGCATGGCAAAGGGTATTTTGATAAATTTTTACAAGATAAAAAGTGTTTTAAGATCGGAATTGCATTTGAAAAGCAAAAGTTTTTTAGATTAAGCATAATGCCAAACGATATAAAGATGGATATGGTTGTTACGGAAAAGAAAATATATTATAAGGATAAGTAAAACGGCATATGGAGATTTATTTTGCATTTGGAAGGAATACCAATCCTTATATAAACCTTGCAACTGAATGGGACAAGGTGCAAAACAACGCAAAAAATTCTATATGCTTATTTTTATGGCAAAATCAAAATACTGTAGTAATTGGCGCAAATCAAAATCCTTATAGGGAGTTGAATTTAGATGCAATAAAAGAAAACGGCACTAGTATAGCTAGACGACGCACAGGTGGCGGGGCGGTTTATCATGATTTAGGCAACCTTAACTTTTCTTTTATAGCAGACAAAAGTTTGTATGATGCAAAAAAGCAACTTTCTGTTGTGCAAATGGCGCTAAAAACTTTTGGACTTAAAGCGGAGATTTCAGGTAGAAATGACATAACGCTAAATGGGCGAAAGTTTTCAGGGAATGCATACTATAAAGATAAAAATAATTGTTTACACCATGGCACACTGCTTATAAATACTGATTTTAACACTATGAAAAACTATTTATCGCCAAGGGAGTCTAAGCTTAAAAAATATGGTGTAAGCTCAGTAAAAAGTAGAGTAATTAATTTAGCGGATATTGCTAAAAATGTTACGCCTAAAGATATAGCATTTAGTCTTAAAACTGCTTTTGAACAAGTATATGGACAAAAAAGCAAAGAGCTTGACATAAATACAAATGACAATATCATAGCTTTAGCGGAGGCGTGGCAAAATGATAACTATATTTTTGGCAAGTGGAAAGATTTTGACGCTAAGATAGAGCAAAGTTTTGAGTGGGGAACGGTGGAGATAGACTTAAATTTGGCAAATGATACAATTGAAGAAATTTTTATATCATCAGACAGCTTGTATCCTAAGTCTATTGAAAAAGCAAAAGAGCTATTAACGGGTAAAAAGTCTAATGATATCAATTTTTTGGCAACAAATGACACCGTTATGATGGATATAATAAACTTAGTAAGGAGTAAGATATGCTTAAATTAGCCGTAATAGGCGCAGGCCCAGCTGGGTATAATGCAGCATTATATGCGTCCAGTCTAGGCCTTAGCACAGTACTTATAGAAAAAGAGGCGCTTGGCGGAACTTGCCTTAATTTAGGGTGTATTCCAACAAAAAGCTTGTTGCAGTCAGCTAGTGTTTTTCAAACGGCAAAAAATTGTGATACTTTTGGCATATTGTCAGGCGAAGTAAGCTATGATTTAGAAAAAATGTATGCCAGAAAAAATCAAGTGGTAGAGAAATTAAAAAAAGGTATAGAGTACCTTATTAAAAAAAGTTCTTTAGACTTTGTTTATGGGCAAGCGGAATTTTTAGATAGTAATACCTTAAAGGTAGGAGATAAAATTATAAAGGCTGAAAACATACTTATAGCAACTGGTTCGCGCCCTACTAGTTTACCAATAAATGGCAAAGAGTTTGCAATAGATTCTGATAAGGTATTAACTGACAGCGTTACAGAAAACGACATAGTTATTGTGGGCGGCGGTGTAATTGGAGTAGAATTTGCATCGTTTTTTTCTGCTTTAGGTAAAAATGTAACCATAATAGAGTGCGCAGAGCGAATATTGCCTTATTTTGATATAGATGCGGCCAATGCTTTAACTATGGCGCTTAAAAGAAATAAAGTAAAGATTTTGACAAATGCTAAAGTATTAAAAATAGAAAAGAATGATGATTTGACAGCATTTGTTAAGGTGGGGCAAGAAGAAATAAAGTACACTTGCCAAAAGGTAATTATTTGCGCAGGGCGGCAGGCAAACATTGAATCACTGCAATTAGATAGAGCCAATGTTTTACATGATAAAAGCATATTTGTAGATGAAAATTTTGCTACCAATATTCCAAATATTTATTGTGTTGGCGACGCAATTGGCAAAATTCAATTAGCGCATATGGCAGAAGCGCAAGGCATCGTTGCTGTGGATAAGATAGTGGGAAAACCTGCCAGTATCAACTTAAATATTGTGCCTAACGTGGTATATTCCACACCTGAAATTGCTGTCGTAGGTAAAATTATTAGCCAAGATGAAAAGCTATACACCTCTAAAGTTTTTATGACAGCAAACGGCAAGGCAAGCGTAGAAAACCAAACTAGCGGTTTTGTAAAGATTGCGGCAAACGCAGATGGCGTTATTGTAGGCGCAACGCTTGTAAATTCCCGTGCGTCAGAGCTTATTGGAGAGCTAAGTTTGGCGATAACAAACCGCCTTACCGTAGACGATATAATAAAAACCATTCACCCGCACCCTACTTTGTCAGAAGCAATAAGGTTATGCGCAGCGGAAGCTAAAAAATTAATTTAAGGAGTATGAAATGACAAAACAAACACCTTTGTATAATACCCATATAAACCTTGGTGGCAAGATGGTAACATTTGCTGGATACCAATTACCTATACAGTACTCTAAAGGTATTGTGTTTGAGCATAAAGCAGTAAGAAACAATGTAGGCTTGTTTGATGTATCTCATATGGGTGAGATACTCATTCAAGGAAAAGGCGCAAGCTTACAGCTGCAAAAACTTATGACAAACAGAGTAGACACCATAAAGGATAATCAGTGCAGATATAGCCTAATGCTATATGAAAATGGCACAATAGTAGATGATTTGCTCATTTATAAAATTGACAATGAGAATTATCTATTGGTAGTAAACGCGGCCAATACTCAAAAAGATTATGAACATATACTAAAATACATTGATAAAGAAGGCGCAAGCGTAACTAATATATCGGACGACATTGCACAGCTTGCTTTGCAAGGACCAAACGCATATAAGGTATTATCTAAACTTACCGATATTGAAAAACTTGCTAATAAAAGCTATTATTTTACTTGTGATGTGTTAGTTGGCGGCATAAAATGCTTGGTTTCAACCACAGGGTACACAGGGGAAAGCGGTTATGAACTTTATTGCAAAGCTAGCGAAGTAGAAAGTTTATATGACAAGATAATGGAAGCAGGGCGTGAACATGACATTGAGCCAATTGGGCTTGGGGCAAGAGATACTTTGCGCTTTGAATGCTCTATGCCCCTTTACGGGCATGAGTTGTCGGATAAGATTATGGCAAATGAAGTAGGCCTTGATATGTTTATCAAAATGGAACTAGACTTCATAGGCAAACAAGCGCTTAAAAACCATACTCCGCAATATGAAAGAATAGGACTAAAACTTTTAGATAAAGGCATAGCTAGAGAAAACAATGAAGTATTTGATGAAAACGGGCAAAGCATAGGGTACACAACCTCAGGCGGTGTTTGTATCACGCTTGGCGGCGCATACGCTATGGCAAGAGTAAAAAAAGGCTTTGAAGGCAGGGCGTATATCGATGTAAGGGGCAGAAAATTGCTGGCAGAAAAGATAGCAATGCCTTTTTATAAAAAAGAAAAATAAAAATCAAGGAGAATTTGACTTATGAAATTCACATCAACTCATGAATGGGTAAAAAAAGAGGGCAACTTATCAGCAGTTGGAATTACAGAATATGCAGCTGGCGAACTTGGCGACATTGTCTTTGTGCAACTGCCTGAAGTTGGAGACAATGTGGTGGCGGGGGAAGCTTTTGCTGAGGTGGAATCAGTAAAGGCAGTAGAGTCTGTTTTATCACCCGTAACTGGCATTGTAAAGGCAATAAATGAAGAAATTATTGACAGCCCAGAACTTATAAACGAAGACGCTTACAGCGCTTGGTTTGTAAAGGTTCAAGTAGAGCAAGAAGGGGAGCTTATTTCACAACAAGAATATCTAGACCTTATTAAATAGGAGAAAATATGTCAACATATACACCGCACACCCAAAAGGAAGTGCAAGAGATGCTAAAGGAGTTAAACTTAACTTCCTTGCATGAACTTTACAAGCCTATCCCCAAAGAGTGTTTGCTACAAAAACTTGATTTGCCTAGTGGCTTATCGCAGTTTGAAGTGGAAAAGATGGTAAAAAGCCTAGCGCAAAAAAATAGGCTATATCCTATTATTTTGCGGGGAGCAGGCGCATACCATCACTACATTCCGCCAGTGGTTAGAGAAATGTCCAAAAGATCTGAGTTTGTAACTGCCTATACGCCGTATCAGGCAGAAATGAGCCAAGGTATTTTGCAGTCTATTTTTGAGTATCAAACTATGATATGCGAACTAACTGGCCTTGATGTCAGCAACGCTTCACACTATGATGGCGCAACAGCCGCAGCTGAAGCGTATTTTATGTGCAAAGACAAAAAACGCTCCAAACTCATTGTATCGCCCTTTATAAAAGAAAGTACGCTTGAAGTTTTGCAAACCTATATAAATAATAGCGACATAGTTGTTGCGCCACAAAATGATTTTGGCAAAATTGATTTAGAAAAGCTTACTAAATTATTTGACGACACCACAGCGGCTATTTATATAGAACAGCCTGCAAAAAATGGCGTTATTGAAGATGCAAAAAAGGTGGGAGAGCTTGCTAAAGATTATGGCGTAAAATTCATTATGGGCGTATATCCTATTGCTATGGGGCTTATAAAAAAACCGTCAGAATGTTTGGCAGATATTGCAGTTGGCGAAGGACAAAGTTTAGGTCTAAACCTTGCTTTTGGCGGTCCATATCTTGGCTTTATGGCAACCAAAACGGCATTGCAAAGAAAATTGCCAGGCAGAATTGTGGGAGAAACTGTGGATGCAAAAGGAAGTAAGGCGTATGTGCTTACCTTACAAGCTAGAGAGCAGCATATTAGGCGGGAAAAAGCAAGCAGCAATATTTGTTCCAATCAAGCGCATTGTGCGCTAACTGCTGCTATGTACTTAGCCACCATGGGGCAAAAGGGACTTAAAGATGTGGCTTTAGCTTGCGTTAGCAATGCCCACTATTTAAAAGACCAGCTTTTGAGTTTAGGCTTTAGCTTAAAGTACAAAGGGGAGTTTTTTAACGAATTTGTTACAGTTTCAGATATTGATTCTAAAATGCTGCTATATGAATTAGAAAAAAATGATATATTAGGCGGTTTGCCGCTTAGCAGTAAAGAAATTTTATGGTGCGTTACCGAAACTGTGACAAGAAAAGATTTGGATAGAGTTGTGGAAATAATAAAGGGGGGTGTATGCTGACCATTTATCAAAGAAGCAAAATAGGCGCTAAGTCTTTTGAAGCGCCCTTTATTACTGTGCCAAAATATGCGCTAGACGATAAGTATTTGGGCAAAGAAGAAACTATATTGCCAAGCGTTAGCGAAATAGACATTGTAAGGCATTATACCAAGCTATCTCAAAATGCTTTTGGCGTAGATAACGGCTTTTATCCGCTTGGCTCATGCACAATGAAGTATAACCCAAAGCTTAATGAGATTACGGCGTCATTAGATGGGTTTACTAGCGTTCACCCATTGCAAGAAGAAAAAAGCGTTCAAGGCTGTTTGTGTCTTATGTATGAGTTAAGTCAGCAGCTTAAGGCAATCACGGGAATGAACTTTAGCTTGCAGCCGGCTGCTGGCGCGCATGGTGAACTTGCAGGACTTATGATAATGAAAGCCTATCATGAAAGCCGTAATGATTTTAAGCGCACAAAAATAATTATTCCTAATTCAGCGCATGGCACAAATCCTGCTAGCGCAGCGCTTGCAGGCATGGAAATTATTAATATTCCTTCCCTTGATGATGGCAGTGTTGACATTATCGCCCTTAAAAATGCTTGCGGCGACGATACCGCTGGTTTTATGCTAACCAATCCTAACACTTTAGGACTGTTTGAAGAAAAGATAATGGAAATTAATAAAATTGTGCATAAGTGTGGTGGGCTTATGTATTATGACGGCGCAAATCTAAATGCTATTATGGGTATTGCAAGGCCGCTTGACATGGGCTTTGATATAATGCATATTAACTTGCACAAAACCTTTTCTACGCCGCACGGCGGTGGCGGACCTGGCTCTGGACCAGTAGGTTGCGCTGATTTTTTGCAACAATTTTTGCCGTCGCCTATCGTTATTAAAGAAAATGATAATTATATTTTCCATAAACCTAGTAAAAGTATTGGCAAAGTCAAAAACTTTTATGGAAATTTTCTTGTTATGGTAAAAGCCTATACCTATATACTTACGCTGGGCGCAGAGGGCATAGTAGGCGCTGCCCAAAAAGCTGTGCTTAATGCAAATTATCTAAAGGAAAAGCTTAGAGAAATTTATTATACAAAGGGCAGCTGTATGCATGAGTTTGTATTGTCTATGCAAAAAGTAAAAGAAGATACCAAAGTTACGGCGCTAGATATTGCAAAAGCTATGATAGATAAAAATATTCATCCGCCCACTATGTATTTTCCAGCTATTGTACAAGAAGCGCTTATGTTTGAGCCTACAGAAACGGAAAGCAAAACAACTTTAGATAATGCTGCAAAAGTTATAATAGATATAGTAAAGAAAGCATATGTCAGTGCTGATG
>FZPS01000018.1_pt187 | contig 14813 bp, 12 predicted proteins | sample 1817821 | NCBI WGS metagenome assembly FZPS01 (sample SAMEA104158645, study PRJEB21678) | metagenome | place: Germany | collected 2015-04-21 | reverse complement strand
TAGTATAATTGCTAAAATAAGGTAAAATTATAATTAAGCAATTGTCAGCAGCAACTGGACTGAGTATAATAGAATAAGGATAATAAATGGATTTTTGACTGTTTTTTTATTTCCGGTACTATCTTCATCAAGTGTTTGCGTAACTAGATAATGGGTACTGTATATTGTGACAGAACAGTAATGAATTATACCGTTATGAAATGAGGGATATTATGAAAGCCAGGAATAATCAAGGTTCCGTATTGATATCTGCAATCATGGTTTTTGCAGTATTGTCTATTTTGGCAATTACAACCCTCGGTTTTATGGTGTCAGAAAACAAGCTGTCTATCCACAATCAGAATAAAACAAAGGCATACTATATTGCAAAAAGCGGCGCTGATACTGTAGAAGCAGCCTTAATCTCCCAATTAGCCACCTATTCCAGCGATGTAGATGATCAAAAGGTTTTTTTGGATGTATATGATACCTCTAAAACAATAGATGTAGATATAGAAGGTATAAAGGAAGTTGTTGTTAAGAACGAACTAATGGGAGATGAACGGATTTTAACGGTTCAGTCCACTTCCGAGTACAGAGGCATAGAGCAAACCGTTAAAAAGGCAATTTACAGTCTGGTAACGGAGATTGATTCCAGCGACCAGGGAATTACTATTTCCAATGCTCCCCTAATGTATATTGAGGAAGCTCTGCAGACAACCAATAAGGGAACATCCAATATTCCGTCCCACATTGCATCAAAAGTGGATGAAGGTGTCTTTTTACCTCATGTTTTTGATGATATAACAGAAGAACAATGGAATTCACCAAATCCTTACGTTATAGATGGAGAGATTAACAGCGGTACAATAGGTGCAGAAGCAACTACGACAAATATATATGTGAACGGCCCCTTGGCTCTTAGAGGTAATATTACCTTTAGGGGTAAAGTAAACCTATATGTAAGAGGCAATCTGGAATTTGAACAAAACACAAAAGTTAATTCTGACTGGTTGGTTAAGGAGGACATCACTGAATATCTTTTGAATATATACGTTTATAATGAAGCAGGCGGGGTTCAGACTATGGCCCTAATCACTCCCCCTAAGCTGCATTTGACTTATACGGGTAACCTTTATATAAAGCAGGGAAAAATAGATCTTGATCTCCATCAGGATGCTTACATTACAGGCAATATAATATATAACGGTAATGAACTTCATATAGGTACCCAAAGCAATAATATAAAAAATGAAAAAAAGATTCTTGACGGTTCTATTTACGCACCTAACAGCGATATATACATCGGGTTCAAAAATGACAAAACAGCATTTATTCTGGATGGGATGATATTTGGCAAAAATCTGTACCTATATGCAAAAAACAATACCCAGGCCAACAAATTCTATGCAGCGATAAAAGTCAAAGGTACTGTGAATGTCCCTGTAAATACAGGTACTACCATAAAAACCAGAACGGTAAGCTATCAAAGCTATTATATAGACTAATCAAGCACTCTATCCTGTATAAGGAGAATCGTTGATATGAAGAAGAATAAGGGATTTACAATAATAGAAATAATAGTCTCACTGGCTATCATTGGTATTTTAGCAGTGGTGTTCATGTCCGTATTCAGCACAGGTTTGGAAAACATTGTCAGAGCCGGTGTAAGAACAAAGGCTGTAGGTACCGCGGTAGATGAATTTTATGACGAACCTGACATAATCAGCAGTGATACACTTGAAATTGAGCTGCCCATTAGCGGAGGCACTAATACTATAGAAATTACAGGAAGTTATGTCAGAGGAAAGGTAAATGTTACAGAAGGCCAGATTTCCAATCTGGAAGTTGAGGTTGAAGCCTTTGTTCCGGGCTTATCTGAAACCAATTAGGAGCATGGAGGAATGAATATGCTGAAAAAAACAAAAGGTCTGACATTGATAGAACTGGTAATCTCCCTGGCATTAATTGGTTTGGTAATGCAGGTAGTATATTCATTGTTTTTTGCAGGTAACAATTTTTTTGTTATCAATACCAATAAAGGATTTACCCAGCAAGAGGTCAGACTTCTGGGAGATATAGTCAACTCAGAGTTAAAGTATGTTACGAATATGACTACAGATCCGGATAATTTTGATGATCTGATAAATTATTATTCCCTGGAAATGACGACTGACACTGGTGTACCGATCCTGCTTCGAAAATTCTATGAGTATGATGGCTCTGGTTATGTGGTTTCAGAAAAACGCTTTCCTGGTTCATCTGCCCCATATAAGTCCTTTCGCATTACAAATGAAGAAGGCGGTATTATAAATGTCCTGATCGAACATGAACTGAAAAAGGGTAAACTTTCTACCGGCTATGAATTACCATTCAATATTCATCTGCTTAACAATCCCGGCTTGGCAACAGGAATAGAGATAGATCTTATGGAAGAAGGAACTGTCCTATACTACACTAAAGCTCAGGATGAACTGTCAGGCAAGCGAATTGATATTCCCGATGTACCTCCTGGAGAAGAATACGAAGAGGGACCTGAACCTACAACGAGCCCGGAACCAACAGAAAGCCCGGAACCAACGGAAATCCCGGAACCCAGCAGCAGTCCCGATCCTACAGCAACACCCTTGCCGGTTGACAAACAGGTAACGGCAGGTAAAATTTTGGACATTAATAATAAAGAGCCTAAAAAAAACAAGAAACATGATGACCGTTACAATATAAATAAGGCCAATCAGGGCGACGGCAGGAACTTGATCCGCATTAAGCTGGACGGATACGACTATGAAATGCATAAAAACGGTAAGGTTATAATAACCATAACTGTTAACAACACTGACCAAAGCTCCTTTATCTTGGATGAGCAATCCGGGATTGTTTCCTTTTACATAAAAGCTTCAGGAAATGGCAGCGGTCAAACCGTAGATGTTAAGCTGGAAGTAAAAACATTGATGGATACAGGTGAAAGAACCGACGAGAAAGCATACGGGTTTATAACAGACTAATAATATACCATCATTTTCAGGCATAAAGCAAACCCATATCAATATACTAATGGCTGTTGCAAATTTGGATAGTCCAGGCAACAGCCTTATATTTTTTGCTCAGACTACTCTATAAAACATTTTTTTATACAATGAAACTTTTACATATATCATAACGTCTACTAAGAATAAATCAATATATGCAAAAAACCAGCATAATGGATATAGTAGAACTTATTAAGACCTGTTAAACTATAAATGTTACATGTTAATTTACTCACGGGCATTATTAAAGCCATTTAACATAGATTACTGAACAATAAACGTAAGAAAGGAACATAGTATGGAACTGTTGAAAATTGAGAATTTGACGAAGATAATCAAGAAACGAAAGATTCTGGACAACATTTCCCTGACCGTCAATTCAGGTGAAATTGTGGGGTTTCTGGGACCGAATGGTGCGGGTAAAACGACTACAATCAAAATGGCCCTGGGACTGTTCAGCATCACTAAGGGAAGAATCACCATCTGCGGCCATGATGTCACCAATGACTTTGAAAATGCCATGAAAAATGTAGGCGGCATTGTGGAAAATCCCGATCTCTACCAGAGGATGACCGGAAGGGAGAATCTGGAATACTTTGCCTCCATGCATGAAGGCATCAACAAGGAAAACATAGACGGCATCATAGAACTGGTCAAAATGAAGGAGCGTATCAATGATAAGGTGAAAACCTATTCGTTGGGTATGCGTCAGCGGATAGGTATCGCCCAGGCTCTGCTTCACAATCCCAGGCTCCTGATCCTGGACGAACCCACAAATGGCCTGGACCCCTTGGGAATCAAGGAACTGAGAGACCTGCTTAAGTACCTCTCCCACGAAGTAGGCGTTGGTGTCTTTATATCCAGCCATCTGCTGTCGGAGATGGAGCTCATGTGCGATCGCATTTATATAATTGACAACGGTGTTATCATCGGTGAAAAAAGTATTCACCAGGAGGAAGAAACCGTTGAAGAAATTGAATATGAGTATACGTTTGTCACTGATAACAATGAAAAGACACTGGCATACTTAAGTTCACTGCATGCAGACTGTAAAATTGAAAACGGCGGTGTAAATGTTGCAATGAAACGCAGCGAGATTCCGGATATAATTGTCAGACTGGTACAGGACAATATCAGGATATATGCTGTAAATCAAAAACATCGGACCCTGGAACAGGATTTCCTCTCCATTACCACCGGTTCCAAAACACAGATTAGATAAGTAACAGAAGGGAGACAGTTAACCGTGAAAAGCTTTTTAAGACAGTTAAAGTTTGAAATATTAAACATCATAAGATCTAAGTTTCTGATGATTATCGGTATACTGCTTCTGGCAGCAGCCATTGCCATGCCTGTAATAGATTTTGCAGCCAGCAGGAAAAAGCCGGACGGTGCTATTGACAGACCTATACCCATGCCTATGAATGGAAGTGTATCCGTCAAGTCAGCCAGGGTTGGAATCCCTGTTTTGCCCGGCCCGGATATGGGCAACAGGGATTCCATCACCATAGATGGAATTACCATCAATTCAGATAATCCCTTCTACTGGAATATTTACCACCTTGTCCAGGAGAAGGAATATGTGGAAAACGACAGAGAGCGCTTCAGCAGTCCTGAGGCATTGGATCTGTATCTCTCCCTCATGGATGCGGAAATCCAGCATCACTTGAAGTTTGCCATGCATATAACAGATTACAGAGACTACCGTTATGATCTGAACTGGAGAGGCCAGGAGAGCATATATGATAAATTTACTTTTGAAAATGCAGATGTTTCCGAGGACGCTCTATTGGAAGTCCTGCAGCAAAGAAGAGGCATGGATCCAGAATATCTAAGATCAAAATATCTTGATCTCCCCCCGGAAGAAAAGCTGGCAGCCCTGGACAGAATAGAAGGCGAGCTTGCTGAGCTGTACAGTATCCTGGAGAACAATGATTTTCCCTTATATGTGGATTATCGTATTCGCATGGAAAGTAAAACCATTGAGGATCTGAAGGAACAGATTGCCAAACAGGAGCAGGAAATCATCAACAATCCCTCCCAGGAAGACATCATTAATAATATTATAGAGGACCTCAAGAGGCAAATAGCCTTAATTGAAGAAAACACCATCCCGATTCTGCAGCTGCGTCTGGAGAGGAATATCATTCCCGGAGAGGATACCTGGCAGAATTCTGCCCTTTCCGAAATAGAAAACTTACGTAATCAACTGAGTTATACGGAAATCGTAAGCGAAGAGGAATTCAACCAGCAGCCTTGGCTTGCTCAGCAATATGGAACATATCAGAAATATGTGGATGCCATGCAAGCCCAGATAGATGAAATGAATAACAATATTATAATTGCGGAAAAGTCCATTGATTCCGATAAACCGGATATGAAATTCGTGTCCGACGGGCCCAGAAACAGAACTGTCAGATTTCTGAGTTATTCCGTATTCATTGCACTGTTTGCGGTTCTGCTTGGCGGCTGGCTCATGGCAAGCGAATTCCAGCAGGGAACCATTCGTCTTCTGATGATACGGCCGAAAACCAGAACAAAGATCCTGGCAGCCAAGTTTCTGTCTGCTTTGATAATAAGCGTAGTGATTTATATATCAGGCAGTCTCTTGAATGCCCTTACAAATGGTATCTGTTTTGGTTTCTCCGATTTTGCCTATCCCAACTACACCCTGGCCGGTGAAATCGGATTCCTTGCATACTATCTGCCGAAAATGCTGGCCTGCATTGTTCCTGTAATTTTCAGCTATGCTTTTGCTTTCATGCTTTCTGTGCTTATCCGGAATGTAGCTGTTTCCATTGCCGTTCCCATAGCCGGGTTTATAGCAAACACCATATTTATGCCTATTCTTGCCTATACCGGCTCTGCAAACTGGATAGCCTACACTCCTCTGCCCTATATGCAGCTTTCATCATTTTTCATCCAGTATTCAGTAATGCAGGAGTTTATCAGAAGAGGTGTCCCATTAAATCTGACCTATGGTATAATACTCTTGCTGGGCCTGTCAGTTCTGTTTATCGGGACAGCAGTGTATGTATTCAGGAAAAGAGATATTGTAAATTAAAGGGGAAAAATCAATGGACACAAACAATCCGTTTCTTGATTCTTATAAGAAAAAATCCGATGAGTATAAACCCGGTACAAAGGAAGATGTTCAGGCTGAAAGCGGAGAGCAGAAAAGTCTGACTGTCGAAGAAAAGAGCGGTTTCAAAAAACCCCGGGCAGGAGGCTCTGAGCCCCCTGCCCCGGTTTCAAAAAAATCCCGGAAAGTTCCGGCTGTAATTGCCGGTATTGTGGTGCTGGCCCTTATAATAACCGGAATTATTCTCTTGTTGAACCGGGGATTGGAAATGATAAACCTGGTCGACTGGACGGAGAATGATGCCCAGCTTTGGGCAAGAAACAACGGCATTATTCTGCAAGTCGAGCAGGAATATAACGATGATCATGAAGCCGGCAGAGTTATATCTCAAAGTGTACCCGAAGGCAGCCGGATAAAAAAAGGCGAGTTCGTAAAGCTGAAGATATCCCTGGGTCATGACCTGTCTGTTACTTTGCCAATTCCGGATTTTATGTCCATGACCAAAAATGAAATTGATTCCTGGGCTGCCGAGAACTTTATGACTAAGGTCCGGATAACCACCGAGTACAGCAATACTGTTGAGACAGGCAAGGTTATCCGATTTGAAATCAATGACGACAGAGTTGTTAATGAGGTAAGACGTGACAGCCCCATATACATTATTATTTCAAAAGGTCCGGAGGATACAGAAGCAGCTACTGTAGAGGTTCCCAATTTCAAGATCATGTCCATTGCCGACGGTTATGCTTATGCTGAGGAAAACGGTCTGGTACTGATTGTGGAAGAGGAATACGATGATTTTGTCCCACAGGGAACCATCATTTCCCAGAGTGTTAAAGCAGAGGAAAAGGTACCGGTAGGTACGGAGATTGCCCTGGTTGTATCCAAGGGGAAAATGATTACCGTTCCTGATTTCTCCAAATATTCCAGGGAATTGGCGGGCTCTGTGGCCGGACAACTGGGAATTGCCGTAACAATGAATGAACGATACTCCAGCCGTCCTGCCGGCGAGTTTATTTCCCAGAGCATCAAGCCTGATACCGTATATGAATCCGGCCAGATAGTTGAACTGTATTATTCCATCGACAACAAAATCAGCCTTCCCTCCTTTGTGGGCCAGACCAGGGATGCCATTGAAAGCTGGGCTAAGAACCTGAATGACAATGGTGCTTCCATCACTATCAAGACAAAAAGCACCAGCAGCAATTCGCCTCCTGGGACCATACTAACCCAGAGCAAGGCAAATACACTGATCGGTATCAGTGCTGCCATTAATATTACCGTATCCAGCGGTAAGATTGTGTATGTTCCTGATTTTGTTGCACCGGCCGGCTCAGGCTACGATAAAGCCATAACCAGGGAAAAAGCCCTTGCCATGTGTGAGGCACTCAACATTGTGCCAATATTTGTGGAAGAAAGCAAGTCAGGAAGGCTGCCCGGTGAGATATGGTACCAGAGCATGGGAGCAGGCAAGGAAATTTCCGAAGGAACCACCATCACCCTGAAGTACGTCCCTGCCAATGTACAGGTAACCGTGCCTGATTTAACCGGGATGACCAGGGAGGAGATCCTGGCTGAAAACTACCATAAAACCTTTACGATTACCTTTGTTGAAGGAGTCGAGTACAAAGAGGGCTTTGAAGAAAAGGTGTATGAACAGTCCCTGATAACCGGAACAAAAGTTGCATCGGGCAGTGAACTTACCCTTACTCTCGGGCCCAAACAGATAGGAATGCCTGAAGAACCTCTTCCTGAAGAATAAGGATACTGACAGAAAAGCCGGGAGTAATTTCCCGGCTTTTTCTATTGCAGATAGATATATGCTTATTTAAGAATAGCGGTAGACCAAAAATTTATCAAAACTGTCATCCGTATCAGGTATTATTATTTCCTTTATCGGCTTGAAGGATGTACTCTTTTTAAGAAAGAGTTCATATTCAGGCCTGGGATAATAGAGGATAAGATCCACGGTGCGCTGCCTGACTTTGACTGAATCGAGAATATTCCTGACAACCAGCTTGAAAATATAGACGGAAAAAGGGTTAAAAAAGTAGAACCGGTTTTCATCAGGCTTTATTTCATAGTCCTCTGCAGGTCCCAGATGGAAGTTGACGGGAGCGCTGATATGCTGGTTATCTTTCAAATAAGCAGCTTTGTTCTCCAATGCCTGCTCATATGTTTTCTCTATTACCTCCACACCTGTCACCGGTATATTAAAACGATTGTGTATATAGAATGCCACCCGTCCTCTGCCGCATCCAAAATCCACTAGCTTGTCATTCCTACTCAGTGTATATTCTTCAAATAGCAGATTCAACGCTTCATATGGTGTGGCTTCATATCGGTTGTAGTGAATTGTGCTGTAAATCCATTCCCCTATACCGGTTGTCGCTATACGAAGCAGCTTATCGTACATATCCTCGCTCATTCAATATCATCCTCACCATTATCCTGATAACCATCTTGCTTCGGCAAAAATAAGGACGGAGTTGTTGAGTACTGTCCCCGTTACACTAAATCACATGCTTCTTCGGGCATCCAGTGAGCATCCTTACCATCCCATTTGACATTGCATCCAATTGGATTCGTTATAGGCGTGGACACAGGTCTGCCTGCCAGCAGGTCATTCAGAGCATTCTCCAAATCATTTACCGTCATTTTGGAGGTATCCCTGGGGTTGTCTACTCCCCTGCCGGTGTAAGCCAGTTCGCGCTGCTCATTGAAAACATAAAAATGAGGCGTTCGGAGAGCACCGTAAGCTCTGGCTGTATCCTGAGATTCGTCACGCAGATAAACCCAGGGAAACTTGTGCTCTTCCATACGTTTTACCATGTTCTCAAAGGAGTCTTCCGCATATGTTCTTTCGCTGTTTGAGTTAATCCCTGCAAATCGCACTCCCCTGTTCTTAAATTTCTCTGCCGTCTGTCTGGTGATCTCATCGGAGCCTGTAACATAGGGGCAATGGTTACAGGTAAAAAAGATTACCAGTACTTTTGCATCGTCAAAATCCTTAATAGAGTATGTATTCCCATCTGTGGCAGGAAGGGAGAAGTCAGGTGCCTTGCTTCCCAGTTCCAGTGTAAAAGCCATTTCCATCCTCCTTAATTATCTTTTTTATATTATATAAACTACCAGTGCACTTTGCAAACTTAAAACCTTTTGACCCCGTCTCTGGTTACAGTACCCAGAATCAGAGGCTTGGGCTCCGGTTTATGTTCACTTATATGAATAGCACTGTGAAAAACTGCGGCGGCTTCTTCATATGCTTTCAAATTATTAACATGGATTTCAGCCAGAATATCTCCTTTTTTAGTTATGTCCCCCACCCGCTTTTTCATGACCAAACCGACTGCAGGGTCAATTTTGTCTTCCTTTTTGGATCTGCCTGCACCTGTTATTAACGAGCTGATACCAACTTTTTGAGTGTCTATGGATGAAATATATCCTTCAGTATCAGATCTTACGGATATTACATGCTCTGCAGCAGGCAAAAGGTCAGGATTTTCGAGAACAGCTTTATTTCCTCCCTGGCGGTTAATCATTTCTCCCAGCTTATTCAAGGCCTTCCCTGATTCCAATGCATCCTTGGCCTCTTTCATTCCTTCCTCAAAGCTGCTGCAGGCATCTGCCGTTAAGAGCATATTTGCTGCCAGATAGAGGGAAACTTCCTTAAGCGGACCGGATAACTCGTTTTTTAACACTGCTATGGCTTCCTTCACCTCCAATGAGTTGCCGACAGCCATTCCCAGGGGCTGATCCATATCGGTTACTACAGCCATGACCCTCTTTCCTGCCCGTATTCCTATCTCCACCATTTCCTCTGCCAGTGCAAAGGAATCTTCCGTGGTTTGCATAAAGGCTCCATTTCCGGTTTTCACATCCAGCACTATGGCATCGCTGCCGGCTGCTACCTTTTTACTCATAATGCTGCTGGCAATCAAAGGTATACTGTCAACGGTTCCGGTAACATCCCGCAGGGTATAGAGCAGTTTGTCGGCAGGAACCAAATTACCGGTCTGACCGATTACAGCAAGACCTGCAGCTTGAACAGCCTGTATAAACTCCTCCATGGACAAATCAGTTCGAAATCCCGGAATGGATTCCAGTTTATCCAATGTCCCGCCTGTATGACCCAGGCCTCTGCCGGACATTTTGGCCACCGGTACACCGCAGGCTGCAACTATGGGGGCAACTATTAAGGTTGTGGTATCCCCTACTCCGCCGGTGCTGTGCTTGTCCACCTTGACTGCTTTTATAGGGGACAGGTCAACTATGTCGCCTGAGTTCACCATGGCTGATGTCAAATCAGACGTTTCCCGACTGTCCATGCCATTACAGCATATGGCCATGAGAAGAGCGGATGCCTGATAGTCGGGAATGCTTCCGTTTACATAGCCTTCTATGAAAAAATTGATCTCATTCCCGGACAGAGCTTCACCATGTCGTTTTTTTAAGATAATATCTACAGCGCGCATTGCCTTCTCCCCTTTGAACATCCATTAACTCTATTCCTATTATATCAATTACTTAGTCCTAATAACAGGAATCCTCAGCTGCATAACCAATATTTAGAAAAAAATCATTGCAAATGTCAGATATTTTGGTACAATTTGGATAAGCAGCAATCATCGCTAAGAGTATAGGAGTGGATTGTAAGTGAATCTAATTAAGCCCACAGAAATAAACCAATCATTTCAAACGATAAAGGAAAGAATCACTAAAAGATATCGTGATCACAGCACTGTCCTGGATGAGTGTGCTGTCACCAATACACGAAGGCTTTACTACCTTACAATTATTTCCATACCACTCCGTATTATTGATATTTATGTATTTATAAATAACCACTATTACAGTACCGGCGTCCATAAATTATGGAGCAGGGGGATTATAGGCTCCCATCTTGCACTGCTCATATTTATGATAGTATTTGCTATAATCACCTATAAACTGAAGGACAGGGAAAGCTCAAATGCTGCCATGCATGTAATACAGTACCTTTCTATATTCATAATCATTGCATCCGGTATAGCCATGGTTACCTTTGATCAGCTGATAACAACTAATATTACACCCTTTTTAATAGCCTGCACGGTCATAGGGCTTGTTTTCCTGATAAGACCTCTGATTTCCTTTTTTATATATGCAGCAGCTTATATAGCCTACTATAATTTGATAGTGCTGTATATAAGCGACCAGCAGATTCTGCTTTCCAACAGAGTCAATGGAGCTACTGCCATAGGGCTGGGCTTCCTTCTCAACATTATTATTTGGCATTATAATTACACTAATATTATACAAAAAAGGCATATTGATATGCAGCAAAAACAATTGGAGCAAATGGCATATCATGATTCGCTTACTGAATTACCCAACAGGCGATTATTCAGTAAACTGTTCCAGAAAGAATTTTCACTGATGAAGCGGCATGGCCATGAATCAGCAATGGCAATTTTAGACGTGGATAATTTTAAAGATGTTAATGATTCATATGGCCATCCGGTGGGCGACAATGTTCTCAGGCAATTGGCCGATCTGCTGAAAAACAATGTAAGAGAATCTGATACTGTATCCAGGTTTGGCGGGGAAGAATTTATAATCTTACTGCCAAAAACTTCCCTTGAAGAAGCATACGAACTGGCCGAAAGACTGAGAAAGACAATTATGAACCACACATTCACTGTAGAATCTGATACCTTTCAGCTGACTTCCAGCTTTGGCATATGTCTGCTGGATGAGAATAACAGTCAGAGCCTTGATGAATGCTATTTCCTCGCAGACAAGGCCCTGTATTTTGCTAAACAGCTGGGCAAAAACAAGGTAGTGACAACAAGGGAAATATGCAGTCCGTTAGTTCGCTGCGATTAATTCTTAGTTCATTCCTTTATTTCTCTTATAGGCCCGCCTGTCCTGTTTATGCGCATAACATCAACAGAAAAACCATCTGATTCTATAGCAGCTTTATCGAGAACCGTCCCCGTCTATATCATGAGCCCCGAACCATCCGTATGCCCTGCCGCTTTCAGCACCTGGATGCTTGAACGAGCTTTTGTACTTAAGTTCACCTGTTTCCGCATCCAAAACCCACACATCGTACCAGGGTGTGATTGCTATCTCAGTTTTGCCGTCTCCGTCAAAATCACCTATGATGACATTGGATACGAACAGCAGAGGTATTGGCTGTGTTTTCCACACTTCCCTCCATTCACCATTGTCAAGTATAAACAGCCGCCCGTATGCTGCTGCAAAGTCACCTAAATAATAGTGAACTTCCTGGGTTTAAGCAAAACACTGTATTTCAAAACTGATCTTCATTTTTGTACAACTTCATTTATACATAGCCCGTCATAGGCAACCGTCACCTTATAGTCACTCTGATCAAAAGTCTGCTGCATATGCTCATGCATTAAATGGTGCTTGTGATTGATATGAGTAGCGTAAATCGCTGTTTCAGGACCTATAACACCAAGGGTACTCATCTTTTCGAGCATAATCAGAAAATTTATGACATCCAAATGACCGCCCACATAAAATCCTCTGTCTTCCCGTCCACCAAAGGTACACTCCATGATTAGGACATCCAATGTTTTTCCTATGCCCTTTAAGTAATCCCATGTTTCATCAGAATACCAGCCTGTATCAACAGCATAGAGCAGATTCTTGCCATTTGGCAATTCAAACAGATAATTAATGGCATATTCCCCGTCACCAAACCCGCTGTGATTTCCTTTCACCGTCCGAAACTTCAGGCCGTCTGCCTCATAAACCTGGAAGTATTCCAGCGGGACGAATTGGTATCTTTCCTGTAACCGTTTTTGATCAGATAAGCTGAATTGACCGGCATATGCATGCATCATCTTCTTCGCCCATACAGTCCCGGAAGCACTCAGGTAGATCCTGAGCGGTTTGTTATTCTCTTCAACCGCACACTCCTTCACAATTATTTCCGCCAGATCGAAATGATCCTCATGAGTATGAGTGATAAAGAGATGCTCCAATTCAAATGTATCCAGACCCAGGCTGCTGGTCTGGTGAAAAATATCCGGGCTGAAATCAATCTGGTAACGGCCGTCAATGCGAAAGGAAGAGCGGCTTCTGACATCCTTGCCTCCATGCTGCCGGGCATAATTGCAATATGAGCAGCGGCAATAATAACAGGGAATGGCTTCTGCAGCACCAGTACCTAAAAATACATAATCCATAACTATAAACCTCCTATTTTATATTATACGAATGTATTAACCATACTTCTGTAAAAACATATTGTTACTGCTGAACTTAACAGAAATGTATGGTAGAATGTATATTGTTATATTAAAAATAACACTGACAGATGCACGGCAAACAAAGCAAAGCATATAGGAGAGATTATTAAAAATGTCACATAAGGTCATAAATAACGATAATAATCAATCTATTAATAGCAAGAGGGAAAACTCCGGGAAGGAAGCAGTGCTGAATTCAATAGGCATCAGGATGCCAGAAATTATGCTTCCCAGTGAGCATATGGACCTTCGCAAATGGGCTGTAGTTGCCTGCGACCAGTATACCTCCCAGCCCTCCTATTGGAAGTCTGTTGAGGAACTTGTAGGGAATGCTCCTTCCACCTTGCATATGATTTTCCCTGAAGTATATCTTGAGGATGACGATAAAAAAGAGCGCATTGCAAACATCACCAGGGCAATGAAGAAATATATTGATAACGGTTTCTTCAGGCAGCTGCCTCCGGCATTTGTCTATGTGGAGCGGGTGCTTGCACCCGGAACCCGCAGAGGCCTGCTGGCCGCCTTGGATCTGGAACAGTATGACTACCGGGAAGGTTCCCAGACCCTGATTCGGGCAACGGAAGGGACGGTACTGGACCGCCTGCCTCCCCGTATTGAAATCCGTAAGGATGCAGTGCTGGAGGTTCCACATATAATGGTATTAATTGATGACCCGGACAGGACCGTTATAGAGCCTGTTTCCCAAAACCTGTCGGAAGCCGATAAACTGTATGATTTTGAACTAATGATGGACGGCGGCCGGGTTGTGGGTTATAAAGTCACTAATCCCGCCCATACCGATAAAATTATTGATGCCTTATGTAAGCTTGCTGATCCTCCTGCTTTCAGAAAGAAATATAATGTGGGCGGAGACAAAGGCGTACTCCTTTATGCCATGGGCGACGGCAACCACTCTTTTGCTACTGCCAAGGCCTGCTGGGATCGCCTGAAGGTTAACCTGAGCGAGGAAGAAAGGCAAAACCATCCTGCCCGTTTTGCAATGGTGGAGCTGGTAAATGTTCATGATGATTCCCTGGTATTTGAGCCTATCCACCGGGTTCTTTTCCGGGTAAAGCCTGAACATGTACTTGATGCCATGAAGGAATATTATGCTTATGCCGGTCAGGGCTTTGAATATGAATCCTTTGACTCCGAAAAGAAAATGAGGGAAAGATACCAGACTCTTCTGTCCGGTAACGCTGAAAACGGCCATTTTATCCCCTGCATGTTCTCCGGTGAATGGGGCCTTCTGAAAATCAGGCAGCCCGGCTGTAACCTTGAGGCCGGCAGCCTGCAGGCTTTCCTGGATGATTACCTGGCAAAAAACAAAGAGGCTTCTATTGACTATATCCACGGTGAAGAAGTAACTGCAGAGCTGGGCTTAAGGGAAGGTAATATGGGTTTCCTCCTTCCCATTATGAACAAGAACGACCTTTTCAAAACAGTAATCGTGGACGG
>FZPS01000191.1_pt51 | contig 14817 bp, 11 predicted proteins | sample 1817821 | NCBI WGS metagenome assembly FZPS01 (sample SAMEA104158645, study PRJEB21678) | metagenome | place: Germany | collected 2015-04-21 | reverse complement strand
ATCCAGATTTGACTTGATAGTAGTCGATGAAATGGGCTATTTGCCTCTCAATCCCGTGGCAGCCAATCTGTTCTTTAGGTTTGTCAGCCACATGTATGAATATAAATCGATAGTTATCACATCAAACAGACTCTTTAACGAATGGGGAGTTACTTTTAACGATAATGTGATAGCTACAGCCATATTAGACAGACTGTTACACCATGCACATGCAATTACAATGCTGGGTGACAGCTTTAGAATTAAACATCTGAAACAGTAGTTTAAAGTGTACCAGTTTCAAATGCCAAAGTGTACCAGTTTAGATTGCCATTGACAGCGGATTTTGGTGTTTTTCCTGCCTCTTCCCTATTGGGTTCCGGTCATGATGTGGTCATGATATGGTCATAGGCATGAGCATATCATAGGCGGAGGATGAGCTGAATCCAATGGGTAAGATATGGGGGTATATGTATTTAGAGGGCTGGATCGGGCACGTTTGGTAAATTTGTGGGACTTTTGTGTATTTATCTTCTTTTGTACTGTGGATAAATATCAATTTGTTGCGATAATATATTAGAATTGCTTGGGTTTTATTTGCCTATGCAAAAGTTCTCGAATATCTCGCCCAAAAGCTCGTCGGTGGGAACCACGCCCAAGATGTCTTCGAGCTTTGAGGCGGCAAGGATGAGATCGGAGGCGATAAATTCAAAGCCGGCATCCATGGTGAGTGCCTCTTTTGCACCCTCTAAAGCGCTGAGCGCAGACTTCAATGCCGCCAAATGGCGAGTATTTGTAATCAGGGGATAATTTGCCAGTTCTTCCGGTAGATTTAGATGATCTAATATGCTGTCTGTCAGCTTTTTGAGACCATTCTCACTGACCACTGAAATGGGGATATGCCCTGCTTTTAGCTCACGCTGAGGGTTTAAATCGCTCTTGCTTGCTAAGAATAGCGTTTTATCTTCAAATTCGCTTAGCTCATCAGGGAAGATAAACTCCTCTGTATCATAGAGATATAGCATCATATCCGCGCTTTTCATCAGTTCATGAGAGCGGGCTATTCCCTCGCGCTCAATGCTGTCTTCGCTCTCTCTGATTCCCGCGGTATCGATGAGAACTATGGGATTGCCTTGCAGCGAGAAACTTTCCTCAAGATAGTCTCTCGTGGTGCCGGGAATATCGGTCACGATGGCTCTATTTTGTTTGAGCAAAGCATTAAATAATGAGGACTTGCCCACGTTCGGCGATCCCGCGAGACAGATACGAAGCCCATCCCTGAGCTTGATGCCGTGGCTGCCTTCATCGTAGAGATTTCTCGCCAAGCCTATGAGCTCGTCAAGGCGCGCGGCGAGGTCATCCATATCGATCTGAGGGAGGTCTTGATCGGCAAAATCTATGGCGAGTTCGCAGCGCAGGCGGGCATCGTTGATCTTCTTGAGCATCATCTGTAAATGATTGCTCAGATATCCTTTAACCTGCATAAGCGCCGCAGTTTCCGCCCTTAATGCAGAGGCTTGGATGATGTCGTTTACGGCTTCCGCTCGGCTGAGATCCATCTTGCCATTCATGAAAGCGCGTAGGGTGAATTCTCCGGGATTGGCAAGCCTACAGCGGGTGAGCAAAGCCTGCAAAATACGCTGAGTAAGGCTGACGCTGCCATGACAGCCGAGCTCGATAAGATCCTCTCCCGTATAGCTATTAGGCGCGCGGAACACGCTGAGAAGAACTTCGTCCAACACACGTCCGTCGGGATCTATGAAGTCGCCGAAAAGAATGCGTCCGCCGGGGCTGTTCTTAAGCTTATCCGGCTTTGAAAAAAAGTCTGATATAAGATCAATTGCGCCCATGCCGCTGATGCGAATCAGGCTGACCGCCGCCATGCCGGGCGCGCTGATTTGGGCACAGATCACGTCATTCACAGATGACTCCGTATCTTTTCGCTGAGCGCCTTGCCGGTGAAGCCTATGCGCTCTTTGAGCAGAGCCGTATCTCCATGAGGAATAAAGCTATCCGGATAGCCAAAGTTGATTATTTTCACTTCGCTGAGGCTGAGAAGACGATTGATTTCAGAGCCTACTCCGCCTATTAGCGAGCCATTTTCAAAAGTGAAGATATGGCTGCATGTTTTGCTTAAATCCTGCAAGAGCCCTGCATCTAATGGCTTGATGCTGCGTAGGTTGACTATCTGTATGGACTTGATTTCATTCTTTAGAAGATGGTAGCAATCCTGCGCAACGTTGAGCGCATCTCCCATACTCACGAATGCAATCTTGGGCTCATCTATTTTATCGCCGATAATCTCTGCTTTACCGGGCTCAAAACTCTCTAAAGCATCGCTTCGACAAGGGGCAACTCCGCGCGGATAGCGGATTGCAACGGGTCCGTCTTCATACTTTGCCGCCCAGTCCATCATCATCTCCAGCTCCTCGGCGCAAGAGGGCGCGAGCAGGGTGAGATTCGGAATAAAACTGAGATAGGAAAGATCAAAAGCGCCGTGATGAGTGGCGCCGTCCTCGCCCACCAAGCCCGCTCTATCCAGGCAAAGCACGACGGGTAGATTGGGCAAAGCAATGTCGTGTATCAGCTGATCCAAAGCGCGCTGCACGAAGGTGGAATATATTGCTACAAAAGGCTTTATCCCCTTGGTTGCCATGCCTGCCGCGAGCGTTAGCGCATGCTGTTCGGCAATGCCAACGTCGAAGAAACGATCAGGGAAAAGCTGTTCAAAGCCGGCGAGTCCCGTTCCCACAGCCATCGCCGCAGTGATCGCGACCACCTTGTCGTTCTTCTTAGCAATCTCGCAGAGTTTATCGCCGAAAACATTGCTGTAATCCTTGTCTGTGCAGGCTTTCTTCCTCTTTTTGGGGGAATATGGGCCTACGCCGTGGAAAGCGGAAGAATTGACCTCTGCCGGGGCATATCCGCGCCCTTTTTGCGTGACGGCATGCACCAAGACGGGGCCTACCATGTTGTTTTTCACACGCCTGAGTATGGAAATCAGCTGCGGAATATCGTGCCCATCGATGGGGCCAACGTATTTAAAACCAAGGTCTTCGAAGATTATGTTCGGCACGAGGATATTGATCATGGATTCTTCTAACTTTTGCGCGCCATAGATAAAACGGCGGCGAACGTTTGAAGGCAGGCTCGCGCTGAGGTCCCAAATCTGCTGTTTGAGCGCGTTATATCCGCGAGAGGCATACATGCGCGCCATATACTTTTGGAGTCCGCCCACATTCTTGGAAATGCTCATGGCGTTGTCATTTAGCACCACGATAAACTTGTTTGGTTGGATGTGCCCGGAGTGGTTCAGCGCCTCGAACGAGATGCCTCCGGTGAGCGCTCCGTCTCCTATCACCGCTATCGCATGTCCTTTCTCTCCAAGGAGATCGCGTCCGGCAGCTATGCCCAATGCGGCTGAAATCGAGGTGCTGCTGTGTCCTGTGCTGAAGGCATCATACTTGCTTTCTCTGAGATTGCTAAAGCCGCTGATGCCGTCTAATTGACGCAGTGTGTGGAACTTATCCTTACGATCGGTGAGAATCTTGAAGGCATAACTCTGATGTCCCACATCCCAAACGATGCGGTCTTTAAGAGGGTCAAAAACATTCAGAAGCGCGAGGGTGAGATCCACCGTTCCCAGGCTGGGAGCCAGATGCCCGCCGGTTTTGAGCACGGTCTCGATGATCATCTCACGCAGTTCGGCAGCGAGGGTATCCAGCTCCTCATTGGAAAGGCGACGGATGCGTTTGGGATTGTCTATCTTATCTAAAATCATGGGCTTCTCCTTTGTTGGGAACTTCGTTCGAGTAGTTTTACTAAGGCAATTTCCAGCACCAAAAGTGCGAGCGCGATGAGGAGTAAAAGCCGTGAAAGCTCTCTGCCAAACCTATTGACGAAGAGCTCCGGGGCGAAGTCCTCAGAGAGTTTGCGTGCCTTTTTAGGCAATTCGGCGAGGAAGGGATCGCTGTCATTAAGTGGGATATTTACCGCGATTTTGCCGGCGTCCGCGCTTTCGGGATTCAGCGTATATATCCCCGGCTCAGTGAGCGTGAAAGATCTATCTGCCAAGGTGATAGCTTCCGTTGAAGGCAAGATCATGGCGCTTGCACGAACCTTGTCGCCCGCCTCAAATAATGCGCCGGATTTCACTGCGCTGCTCAAGGTGCGCATCTGTGAATAGGCAAAAACCACGTAGGCAGGATCTGAAAAGAAGGGTGAAAATTCGTTGGAATCCCAGAGCCAGAGTGCGCTGTTATCCCTTTCCAAGGCAAGAGGATAGCCTCTGCTGCCTAAGATCTGTGCACCTTTGCCCTCAGCTTGCCAAAATGATGAAATCTCACGGAACTTGAGTTCCTTGTCCGCGATAAGTGCGCCGGAGGGATGGCTTTTTAGGATGAAATCCAGGCGGCTTTCTCGTGTGTTGCGCTCTCCGATACGGATGTCAAAGCGGGACGAGAGATAGCTCTTCTGCTCTGCGCTGAGAGTTGATCCCGGGCAGAACAGGCTGCCTTTGTTCTCTTCATCGAGCCGAGTTATAAAATCTCTGAAGCGGGGGCTGACTTCACCGAAATCATGGAATATAAATAGTTTATAGTCGTCGATAATCTGACGGTTCAGGCTCTGAGGGGAGATCATCACGGGAGCTTTGCCACCCCCGAAGATTCTGATGATATTCGCCAAATGAGCGGGCAGAGCGCTTTCAGAAATCACGGCAATGCGCGGGAACTCCTCATATTCAAAGGCGAAATAGCTACGGTTGTCCGCTTCCAGGCTTTCATCCAAAACCTCTATGTATCCCGCTTGCCAGCCTTCATGGCGTAGCTCGAACTCAATGGATTCGATGATGCTCTCGCGTGCTTTTACGCTGAGGAACTTCTCGGCGAGCTTGATGTCGTCCACCACCGCTTGCACCAAGACTTCGTCCATATCTCTGTCGCCATGATTGCTGAGGCGAAAACTGATGCTTTGATGTTTGCCGCGATCTAATATGCGCGGCTGAGGCAGGGCGCGGCTGATGGAGAGGTTTTGTGCGTCTTTTTCGCGATCAATCTCGATGATGCTCACCGGAATCTCGCTTTTGAAATCCATCTCACTTTCTACCAAGTCGCTGATGATATAGATTTCGCGGTTTGGCATGCGGGTCTGAGCGAGGCGGTTTTGAGCAAAATCTATCAGCTCTTGCCAGCTTGCGGGCTGTAAGCTAAGGCTCAGCTTTTCAAAGAGTTCGCTCGGGATTTCATTGATATGTATCTGCGAATTGAGTCGGTTAAAGTCTATATCACGGCAGAGGAAGATCAGTCTGTCATCAGCGTTTGCGCGCTCGTTTATCACGCCGATTGCCTCTTTTGCCAGCTCCAATCTCGTCTTCAGTCCGGCGCTTGCGTCCATGCTGTAAGAATTGTCCAAAATCACTGCGACTGCGGTGGGAGCGTGCTTTTTGCTCTTCTTTAAAAGTGTAGAATTTAGTAGCGGGCGCGTGAGTGAAAGCACCACTAAAAGGATGATCAGCATGCGGATAATGAGGAGCAATATGCTGCTGAATTTGCTGCGGCTGCGCTCTTGTTCGTGGCTGATCTTGATGAAGCGCAGGGAGGGGAATATCACTTTCGGCGGCTTCTTTTTGGCAAAAAGCCAGATCAATAAGGGTATGATCGTCGCGCTTGCGAATATCAAAAGTCCGGCATTCAAAAAGGAGAGCTGAAACATCTATTTACATTCCGAGTCCGATGGAGAAAAGCAGCTCGCTATCGGCAAGCTTGAGGCCTTTGCTATTCAGTGAAAAGTCGAAACGAAATACTTGATAAAAATAGCCGCCGCCGAGGGTGAGATTGATGTTATCCGCACCATAAAAGTCGTGGCTATAAAAGCCTATGCGCAGGTCGAAGCCTTGCTTTGTGGGCTCGGCATCACCGAAGCCGCCGCTCTCGCTCACCATGCCATAGCCATAGCCAAAGTGGTAGGTGGTTTCCGGCTTTTTGGCGATCTTGCTTTGAATGCCTACAAAGGTCTTGGATGCGCCGGTGCCGTATTGGGCGCCAGCTGCAACGCGACGCTGTATGCTCTTGGAGGGGTAGTTTTCCCACCACATGCGCGAGAGAACATCATAGAAAGAGATGCCATAGCTGCCGCTGCCGTATTTGCCGTAAAGCCCTATATCGCCGGAGAGTCCCTTCACTTTATCGTCGATGAAACGCTCACGAACCAGGTTTGATCCTTCCAAGCGCTCGGTGAGATAAACCAGGCGACCGTTTAGATATTTGAGATTGATTCCGGCTGTTACATTGGGCAGCTTCTTATCCGTTATCCCGGCGCTAAATTGAATCTTATCAAGCTTATAGTCGTGATAAAGCGCCATGTTCGTGTCCTGATCCAGCTCGCTGATGTTGATCGACGCCATGGGTTGATATGAGAAGGCAAATTGCCCGGCGTTGAGCGTGAAATACTTGAACTGGCTTGCCTTAAGAACGTTGCTGACGCTGACTATCTCGCCGAAATCATACTCCTTCTTGTCGGAAAGACGGTATGCCACATAGAAGCTGGTCTCATCATTGAATCCCAAAAGAGCGGGATTGCCATAGGATGCGAAAGGATCGCCCACATCGGTGAGGTTTATTCCCCCAATCCCCAGAGCAATCGCCGAAACGTTGTTCTCCGGCAAAGCGTAGTCAAAAGAATCGATAGGCAGGCTACCATTCGCCGCCAAGCCTATAACAATCAGCCACAACAGCAGGCTAAATCTATATTTCATCATCTTGCTCCTTGCAATTTACGATAAACATATTTTGCCAGAAAGTAGCCCCCTACTCCGGCAAAAACCCCAAAGACCGCATCAATAAACCAGTGGTAATGACAATAAACCGTGGCAATCGTGAGAAAGAACGCAATCACTAAAAAGACATAGCCCATCTTGCGCACATTCTGCAAAGCCGAGATGGTGAGCACCAAGGTCACCGCTATATGAGAGGAGGGAAATGCACCGCCCAGATGGTTTGAAGTGCGGTAGATAAACACCATGATATGGGTGAATATCCCCGCTCTATATTGCCGCGTAAGCTCCATCGCTTCAGCTATATAGCGTCCGCCAATCACCGGCACAATGCTATAGATAAAGTAGCACATATAAAAGACAAAGCTGAGGATGAAGATCAGCTCGCCAAAGGCTTTGGGCTTCTTGAAATAGAGATACAGCGGCAGGCCGGCAATCATGGGATAATAGCAAAAATAGGCGAAGTGGAAGAGCTCACTCGTCCAAAAGCCGGCAAAGCGCTTACCCCACTCCATGGAAGGCAGATAGCCGAAGAGGCGCTGATCTATATTCATGAAAAAGGGATCTAACCAATCCCTGAAGATGATGCGATTGTAGCTATATCCTGAGGTAAAGAAATAGCCGAAAAGCGCTACGGGATAAAGCGAGCGGACGAAGCCCAGCACCTTGTAAAGACGCGGGAACTTGCTCTCGTCCAAGCTTTTGTGCCACCACGCCAGAAATACCACCGCTGTAAAGATGCTGAGATGCGCCGCAAGATTCGCTCCGGCGTTTTCTGCTCTGCCAAAGCCCAGCGCAAGATACAGCGTGATCCAGCCCGAATATATCAGGGTGATGATATCTATGGCAGAAAAGAGTTTATCATATCTCTTTGTCATATAACCTGTATGTTTTATATATCTTTGCGTCTAACATTTCTGCGACGCGAATCATCATTGTATTGTTTTCCAAAACCCAAGAGAATTCACCTCTGTGAAAGCCTTTGGGAAGTCCATTCTTGTATGAATGATAATAAAAAAGTGTGTCAATTCCGCGTCCTTGGTGTTCGTGTAAGACGCCCATGGTGATCACACGTGCACTGGATATCTTGCTTTTGGCGATCAGCGCCTTGACCATGGTGATGGGATTGATGCGTCCGCCCATTGCTTTGAGCACTTCGTTATAGTTTGGCAAAGCCAACGAGAAGCCTACGGGCTCGCCGTTCTTGCGCGCGATAAAGACGAGATCGGTGTCAGCTAAGGGCATGAGATCGCTTACCAGCTTGTCGAACTCCGCCTTGGTCATGGGAACATTGCCCCAGTTATGTTGCCAGGCTTTGGTATAGACTTCAAAGACGGTCTCGATATCTTCTTTGAGCTCTTTCTTTTTGGTTCTGAGGCTCTGTATCTCCACTCCGGCACGCTTTTCGATCAATGCGGCGACTTTCTCGATGCGCTCGGGCATCTTATCTCGCACGCTGAGATAGGCATAGAGATCGATGGTCTTCTTCATGCCACATTCTTCATAAAGCTTTTGATAGTAAGGCATTCCGTGTAGCATCATCACCATGGGAGGATCCTCAAAACCATCTATGAGCAAGCCGCATTCTTGATTCACGGAGAAGTTCATCGGACCGCGCATAGAGCTGTATCCCTTGTTCTTGTTCCATGTTGCGGCGGCATCAAAGAGCGCTCTTGCCACCTTGATATCGTCTATGCATTCAAAGAAGCCAAAGAAGCCGATGTGTTCATCGTGCTCCAGCTCGTGCTGAGTGTTTGTGTGTGCAGAGATGCGTCCCACCACCTTGTCGCCATCGACGGCGATAAAGAGCTGCACTTCAGAGTGGAAGTAGTAAGGGTTTTTCGCAGGATTGAAGAAGGCAAATTGGTCTGCAATCAAGGGCGGCACCCATGCCGGATCATCTTTGTAAAGATCGAAGGGAAGCATTATAAAGCGCTTTAGATCCTTCTTGTACAATATTGGAATAATCTCGATCATAACTATATCCTCATATTTCTCCTAATTTTTTGGATACCAAGACATTCAAAACGCCCATAAAGACTGCACTGCCCATCAAGATGGTGCCGAAATAGCTGGGTAAAGAGTTCCTGATATTCGGCACAAGATAATATAGAACCTGGTGTAAAAACGCAGGTAGGATAACGATAAGATATTGCGCAAAGCGTGATTGCTTGAACTTTGCGGCGAGGATGAGCGCGATGATAGCGGTCACAAAGGTAGGCAGCGGGATAAAGAAGAAGGTGAAGCCCATATAAGTGAGTATCCCCCGTCCGCCGCGCAGCTTATTGGTCGCAGGCAGACAGTGTCCCACCAGCATTCCCGATCCATAAAAGAGCAGGAGGTTTTTGCTATATAGCTTACTCATATCAAAATAGGGAAGATTGACATCCACCAATCTTAAGACGAGCTCCACCAGCCAAAGGAAGAAATAGGCTTTAGTAGCGTCCAGCATGCCCACGAGTATGCCCATGGACTTGCTGATATTCATGTAGATGTTTTCAGTATCCGGCAAGCCGGTTCCCACCTTATACACGTTCAGTGAGCGGAAGGTCTTGGCTATCACTCGGGCGGTGGAAAAACAGCCGTAAAGGTATGCCAAGAGGAAGATTAGTATAGCAATGAGGACTATCATATTCTATCTCTCCTCAATCTCGCGCACCAAAGATGGCACTGCCGATGCGAATCATATTTGCTCCCTCTTCGAGGGCGACCTTCCAATCGTGGCTCATGCCCATAGAAAGGTAGTCAAAGCCCTGAGTATCATCAGCACGCACCTTATCAAAGATGGTTTTGAGCTTTCTGAAATACTTGCGGCTGACCTCGGGATCGGGATCAAATAGCCCCATAGTCATCAGCCCGCGCACCCTGAGGCAAGAGAAGTCTGCAATCTTTTTGATGAGCTCCTCCGCATTCTCAAAATCCACCCCGTTCTTCTGCACTTCACCGGTGGTATTCACTTGAATGAGAATATCTTGCGTGCGATTGGTTCTGCCCAAGGCTCTATGCAGCCTCTCCGCGAGATAGACAGAATCTATGCTATGGATGAGAAAGGGTTTGAGCGAGAGCAATTGATTGATCTTATTAGTTTGCAATCTGCCTATAAAGTGAAAGCCTTCAAGCGGTTGTGAGATCATCGGCACTTTGCGCATGGTTTCTTGAACTCTGTTTTCACCGATATGCTTGATGCCGTGTTGCAGCGCGATATCTACCGCCTCAACGGGATGAGTCTTGGAGACCGCCACAAGGTTTATCTCTTCATTCTCACGCCCGAGACGCTTAAGTTCCGCACTTATTTCAGCTTTCAATTTATCAATATTTGACTGTATGTTTTGCATTGATTATTTCCTTATTTTATTAAGAGCATCTTCTTACTTTGACTGCTCTTATCTGTTTTCATTCTATAGAAATACACTCCGCTTGAGACCGGGTTTCCGCTCGTGTCTTTGCCATCCCAGACAGCGCTGTGAGTTCCGGCATTCACAGCCCGATCAACGAGCTTTCTGATGAGCTGTCCTTTGAGATTATAGATAGATATCTGCACCTCGCCGGGCTTTGCCAGTTCATACATGAGCGTGGTTTCGGGATTAAAGGGATTGGGATAGTTCCCCAAGAGTTGACTGACTCGCGGAGCATTCGTGTTATCTTCACTACCCACATATCCCGCAGCGACATAAGATGCCTGACGGTTCAGCGCACCGCGGTAGGTTGTCCACATCGCATTTGCAGTGCTCGGCCTTCTGATATTAACCACCAATACCCCGCCGGAGAAGCCATTGACCAGCTTGAAATTGCCATCCTGATCAAAGTCTATGAGAGTGGCAGGAGTAGAGCCCATATAAGCCGTGGTAAAGGGGAAGCCCGAAAGCAGTTCACCTTCGCGAGTGTAGGCAAACACGCTGTTATGCGAATCGATTGTCAAGATATCCAGGAAGCCATCGCCCGTGAGATCGGCAGTAAGCGGAGGAGTGGAGATAGCGCTATTGAACAGAACGGGGAAGCCCGGCAAGACCTCTCCGGCTTGAGAGACCACCCAAGTTCTTCCGCCTATTGTATTAAACACGATATCAAGCTCACCATCGCCATCGATATCAGCACAAGTCAATCCTCCGGCGACCCTGCTATCTATCTCAGATTCTGCAATGATCTCCCCATTTTGGATGATATAAAGCCTGCTGTTTGTGCCGATAGCAAATACTCCGCGAGGCAAGATGACCGGCGCACCGCTAATCGCTTCCGGAACGCTGAGCGTGCACTCTATGCTTCCGCCCGCACCCACCACGAAGATATTCCCTGCGGTGGTGCCGACGATGATCTTCATCCCGCCGCCGCTTTCAAGCTCACCCACCGCGAGATTACAGCGCGGTACAGAGCCGAGATCGACAGGGAAGCCAAAGAGATCTTCACCATCGCGATTGACCGCATAGAGCTTGCTATCCAAGCCCGCAGCTATCACGTCGCAATATCCGTCGCCATCTATATCCGCAATCACCGGCGTATAGGTAAAAGAGGTATCCGCAAGATATTCAAAGACCGTCTCGCCATCCAAGTTTTGCCCATAAATATGCCCGGTTCTTCCGGCAAAGACCATCACGCCCTCACCGCCCGGTTCCAGCTCGGCATAAGCCGCACTCTGCATGATATTTTGCTCCATAGGCGCATCGAAAGAATCATAAGACTCGCCGCTACTTGAGATGAAACTCACATTACCATAGGCATCTGAGAGGAGTATGGCATTCCCCCCGTCATCCATGATGGGCAAGACAATGGGAGCTGACCTGATGAGGTGATCGGTTTCCCAAGGGAAGCGACCATCCACCAATGTGATATCGAAATAAGCATCATAGCGCTTCTTTCCCGTGCTCAAGCCGGTAAACGGATGGGTTGAATCGATCTCAAAGCTCAGCTTTTGCTCTCCGAAATCGGTTTCCAGCGGTATCTCGAAAGTGAAAAAGATATCATCCATAGTATCGCCGGGCAGGATAAAGGGAATGTTTATCATGCTTTGATGCATTTCCATCCCTTCCGGCATGCTCGTGATCGTAATGCTAACATCTTCTGCCAAAGCCCATCCCTCCAAGTTGCTCACACGAGGGAAGAAGCGAACAATATCACCGGGATTGAGAACGCCGTCTTGATCACCAAGCTTATCGTCAAAAATAAAGTCATCGCACTGTAGCATAGGCAGATCTTGATCAGGCAATTTCACCGCAACAGAGGGATCCCCAAAGAGCAAGACCTCCATATAACACCAGCGCATAACGTCCGATGACAGCGCATAGTGGAGGTTTTCCTCACGCGAGAAAGTCAGCGCTTTGCCCAGCTCGGGACATCCGCCTTCATAGAGTCCGCGGAAGAACTGTCTGTCATAATACTGTGATGCACCATCCGTGCTTCCGGGCATATACCAGCCATAGCGCGAATTTCCGATGAAGGCAAAGACTCCGCCGCTTGCCATGACAAAGTGTTCGCCCACCGCTTCCGCCTCTTTCGAGGTACGTTCGTCGAATGCGGCAGGATAGCAACCCTGAGTATAAATGAAGCCATATTCCGTGTTTCTCAATCTATTTATAGAGCCGGCACCTTGTCCCATCAGAACGTTTTCATTGGCATGCCCCATGTGATTCATCACGCCCACGCCAAGATCTAACGCGTTCCAAACGTGTACGCTGCTATAGGTTTCATCTCTATCATATTGAGTGTAATAGTCATATTCATCAGGGAGATAGTAGTAGATTTCGTCTTTATAATCTCCGCCCCAAGTGACGGGATTGTTATTGAGGTTTTCGCCGAAGAAAGTGGCGATATTATTGCTGAAAGTGTTGTTATCCACATAGTGCATTGTCTTGCGCATGATGTTGTCAAATTGCGTCTCGGTCTCCGCCGTGAAGCGCCCTACATGCAGCTCGGCGAGCATATCCACATCGTCGTTTTCCTCGCCATAGATGTTATTTCCATTGGCGTTCCAATCCCCGTCCAAGTTCCCGAAATACATGTCCGCAGGCATGCGCCTATCCACGGTGTTCCACACTCTGCCATATACTCCACGCTCGGGAATGATCTCATCATCGCCGCCAAGTATCACATATTCAAAGAGTTCCGGCGCATCGCTCCAAGAAGCGTAAGCATCAACGAGGAAATTGCGCAGCTTTTCCGCATTATCCGCTCCGTCATAATTTGCATAGATGAAGTTCGTGGTATAAATGCCCGTGCTGACTCCCTTGCTCGTGCGCCAAGTAGCATAATCTTCAAACCAATCTGCTTGATTTTGACCGGTGATGATGAGCATCTTCTTGGCATCACTCAGCGGGAGACCTCCACCAGTCTTCATCGTTTTTGCTTTGTGATAATCCGTTGCCAGCTCAGGATTGTGCACCAGCCTTTCCAAGCTCTCTTGAGTCTCGGCGTGAAGGCTCACAAAGCGCGCCTTATCCAGCGCCAGATCTTCGTTATACGCACTATTTATCTCAAGCTCAAAGTGGCTTTTTTGCTCGATCTGACCTTTCACGGGATTATAGCGGAAAGGGTAGATATTAAAATATGCTATGCCATAGCCGCGGAAGAACTGCGTGCCCAGATATTCCCAGTCTTTTGAGGGGAAAAGGGCGTCATTTTCATATACCGCAGGGTCCGGCAAAGTAGGGCTATATGCCATGGGTTGGCTGATTGGTATCTGCTGTCGAGCAAAGTCTATATATATTTTTTCTCCCGCAATATGGGGAGCAGAAAAGTTCGATTCGGCGCTGATATATTCCTCACCAAAGGGCAAGAGCACCGCCAAAGGATAAAATGGCAACATCGGCTTGCCTGCTTCGATGAGTCGAGGCAGTTCGTTGTCGCCAAAACGCTTGTTTTCAAAATCAAGCACGATGGTCTGACTAAGGGCAAAAAGCATTCCCACCATCAGCAGGATCGCCATAATTGTCATACGCTTAAACATAATTATTGTCCAATCTTTAATATAGATTTTAGAGCATAACTCTAATTCATTCTACAATCTTCTGAGGGCGAATATAAGTCAAGACTTTATTTGGCTGCGCTCGCCACTATCCCTTACCGTCGCCATCTTTGCGCTCTGCATGCTTTTCACTCTTCTACAAAAGCGCCCCGGCTCGAGATAGAGTCCGGCTCATGCAGGCTCTTCTCAAACCGAGGCAATTTGCTTTAATAACAGAATATTAAAGCAATGTTTGCATCCCTTTTTAGGGCTTTATTTTGATGATCTTCACAGGCTTCGTCGCAGCATCTTCTCTGATGAAATATATTCCGGCGCCGAGGCTGTTGCCTTTCTCATCCTTTCCATCCCAGACATACTTTGCATCTCTGGTTTTGATGCTCTTAACCTTCTGTCCTTTCAGGTTATAGATATCCAACACGGCTTCACCCTCTTTCTTTGAAGAGGATATCTGCACGCTTTCTATGAAGGGATTAGGATATGCACTGAGAGTGGGCACGGGCTGCACTAAGTCGCTGGTGGACACTCTTTGAGAGAGATTGAGGAAGTAGAAACGCATGAACAAGCTTCTATCCATGTCTGTCATCAACATCCTGATAACTATACAGTCGTCTGTGTTATAGAAAAGAGTCTGTAAACTGCTATTTCCATCTAAGTCCGGCTGCCAGGTATCTACCATGAATTCAATGTACTGGGAAGCTTCTATATCTGCTAATTCAAAGGTATATGTCTCTTCATCATTTTGAATCAACAACAGCTTATCATCGATTTTCAAAGCTCCAAAATAGTTGTTTTGATCTGTGCTGATATGTGGGAAACCGCTGTAGTCCGCCACTACTCCATTTGGCAAAAGTTCATATAGTCTAAATATATGATGGTCTTCGTATCCATCATTTCTGTATGAATCATCCCCGTATGGTTCCGCTGAATTACGCCATCTATACCACGCACCATAAATCGAATCCGGCAAAGATAAGGTAAAGACATAAGATTCTGACATTGCATCAATATCTACATTAGATGTCCAATATTCTGCAGTGAAGTTGTTATTGCCAATATGGATTATGCCGATGTAGTCCACTTGATCTTCCACCCAGCGCGCATAAGAGGTTTC
>FZPS01000141.1_pt102 | contig 14834 bp, 9 predicted proteins | sample 1817821 | NCBI WGS metagenome assembly FZPS01 (sample SAMEA104158645, study PRJEB21678) | metagenome | place: Germany | collected 2015-04-21 | reverse complement strand
GTTAAGAACATCCATAAAAACCCTCCATGGGAGAGGGCCAAATGCCCGGCTGACTTACGTAAAAGGTGCCATCTACATGCCCAAGGAATCAACCCCCAGGGCCCTGCTCAACCTAACCCCACCAGCACAAAAAACACCGCCCCGTGGGAGAGCACTTAATTGCTTGCTTTCCCACGGGGTAAAAAGATACCTCATCATCTGGCCCAAATAACAAAGGAGGCCCCCGCAAGGGCCCCCAAGGTTAACTGGTGATATTGGGTGTTTGGTTTAGGTGAAAGCTGCATAAAAGAACCGGCCCTTTGTGCTATTCCTCTTGTTCGCTTTCTTCAACTTTTTCTTCCACGTTGCTTTCAACCTCTTCATCCTCGATTTCCTGTTCTGTTTCGCCGGCTTTTATTTCCCCTTCGTCTTCCACGGGTGTTCCTGTATCTTCATCTTCGTCCTCTATAATGTTAATATCTTCATCAAAACTAACATCGTCTGTAAGGGTATCATCTTCTGCCGCACGGGGATCACCTTCCAAAAAGGCTTTGAACGTTTCCGGTGTGGCTATTTGGCCTGTATCCATTCCAGGCAATTCTTCATCGTTGATTGTATTTTGCCCCTCAAAATTATAAGTGTACTTCTCTCCCTCAGGTATTGCTGGTGGATGGCTTTCACTGCTATTTTGCGATGATATTGTACAATCCTTCATGTTGAATGTTGTGTAGTAGGCAGGGGCCATAATAGCAGCCCCGTTTCCGCCATTGTATGTTATTTTTGTATCGGTTAAGTTGACTACTGGTTGGGTCCCATCATTCGCATTATGTCTGCCATCGACGTTGATGGCGCTACCGCCATTCCCCGTAATTACAATACTTAATTCACTATCCGCTATTGTGAGACTTGAATTTTTCGATGCTTCAAAGGTTACCAGTGCCACACCGTGTTCTGATGTATTTATTGACATATTGCAAGATACCATAGTCACGTTGACATTTTCATCGCCATAAGATTCATAACTTACAATTCCATCAGTGAAGTTACAGTCCGAAAATTTGATAGTTATATTGCTGCCCCATGTCTGCAAAAACCGCGGTGTGATCCACTGCTCAGGATAACCCGTAAAAACACAATCACAAACATCAAGGGCACTCTCTTTTTCAACTCTAAACAGATCATATTCTGTCGTAAATCCGCCGTTAGACCCCGAATTGGTCACAGTGAGTTTTGCGGGTACGTTTTGATAGCTTGTGGTCTTACCCACGGTGATAAGATTCGTTCTTGAAGTGTTCTTAATTGTATAGCCATTAAGGTCAAGTTCTTTATCTTTGCTTACCTTAATGTTGGCATCTAAACTGACATCGGCTGTTAGAATGCCTTTTAGCACCCTTGGGTCCTCTAAAAAGGCCTTGAATTTTTCTGCTGTGGCTATCTTTATATCATCATCATATCTCCATATTTCTGTGTCCACATCAGCAAACACATTGTCGTAGATCTCAACAGTGCTTGCTCCGGTGTTTGTTGCCGGTACCGCCACTCCAAATGCAAGCCCTAGTGCTGAATCAAGCCCGCTGATGTTGGAAATCTTGTTGCCGCTAACAACAGCCTCCGGTGTTTTACCGGCAAGCTGGATCCCGTATGCGGTGCCACCTTTTACCTCTGTAATAACGTTATCTTTAATGATTGGGGCGTTGACACCGCCAGTAGCACTAGAAGCCCAGCCTGCACCTATGTCTATACCTGCCGCGTATTTATCGCTTTTGCCGGAATAAATACCGTTAATAGTGTTTCGTTCAATCTTAATCCCGTTGATCATACCGCTCGCAGTACTCTGCCCTATCCAGATCCCTGCGCTATTTCCTTCCGCCTTACTGGCAGTGTTCAGTACATTAGCAATATAGTTGTCGGCAATCAGTATGTCTTTGGGTGAGTGGTCATCAGCCCTAAAGTTAATTGCGTGTACATTACCACTTCCCCGCCCCGTGCCGATGTCATGGATGTAGTTAAATTGGATACTAAGATCACTTGCACCTTTTGCACCACAATAGATCCCGTAGTTGGACATTTCACCGGTGATTTCAAATCCGTTAATGGTCACGTTGTTGGATGTGCCATAACCTGACAGTTTGATGGGGGTTTGTGCGCTCGACTTTGGTTTGATTATGCTTTCCGGACCGCGTAGATCACCATAAGGAACATTTGCATTGGCCCCCAACAGTGTTAAAGGTTTGTCAACAACTACATCCTCCACATATTCCCCTGGCCCAACCAAAATGGTATCGCCCTCATTTGCAGCATCGACGGCTTCTTGGATGTTGTCGTAACCCTTTTTCTGTGTTTCGTTGACAACACTAACCTCGGTCGAAGGCACTATCTTTGCGCCATCATCGACCCCAACTACCACACTATCCTGTGCGAATTCGTTGCTAGCAAGGATGGCTTTTAGGAGGTCTACCGATGGGCCTTCTACCTCACCATCGATGGTAAAGCCTTCGATGGTTACGTTGGTTACGTCGTCACCTTTTATAGTGATGTTGCCCTTAATACTTGTGACATCCGAACCATCTGTTGATATCAGGGTGAGATTTTTGCCTATTTCCAAATTTCCAATGTAGGTTCCTTCGCTCACAAAAATGGTGTCGCCTGGTTGGGCCGCATTGATGGCCGCCTGTAGGGACCTATAGCTGCTCAAATCTCTAGCGTTAATGATACCTTTCGGGTAGGGGCTTAATTCACTCAACTCTTCGTTCACATACCACGGGAAGTAAACAACATTATTGCTAACACAACAGCCTTCGCCATTCGGGTTGGAAAGACCGTTATATGGCCCACTCTCATGACCCCAGTAGTTGTTGGTGGCTGTTATAAACGTTTGGTCTGGACCACGGACTCCATAGCTGCCCTCTACCACCCCAGAAAAATCATTATCAAGCACAATCACATCGTGAAGATTGGGAAAGTAATTCCAGATAACCACGGCATCGCCTTTTAGGGAACGCATTTCATTCCCTATTACCCTTATATTCACCGGATCTGCATCTTCAGCGTAACGCCATCCATTGTAGACTAGGAAGTTACTTTTCCCTTCCACAACGTTGTTTTCGATCGTTATGTTGCCACCGTGGGGAGTCTCTTTATCACTGAAGCCTTCAAAACGAATCGCATGACCGCTGTCCCCTAAAAACGTATTCCCCTTAACGTTGGTATCGCCAGCAACAATGTTAAAATACAGTATCTTGCTATGCTGATCCTTAAACAAGCAGTCTTCAATGGTCAGATTCCGGGCCGTAATATATGCGCCCGTTCGACCTCCCTCAAAAACCAAACCCTTAAGAGTAATGCCGTCGTATTCGACTTGGTAACCCAGTGTCCATAAACCTCCCCTGGGGATGCTCAGAAGACAATTCTGGTCACTGTTGTCATCACCCTTAAACTCCTTAACTAAGTGCAGATGTTCCAGTGTTACATTGTCGGCTTTTACAAGAATACTCTCTTTGTAACTCTGGCCAAAATTGACAACGGGCAAATCTGGCGACGTACCGCGTAGGACAAGCGGTTTGTCAATTGTCAGTAATTCGCTAACACTGTACTCCCCTGGCCCCACCAAAATCGTATCGCCTTCATCTGCTGCATTGACCGCTGCTTGGATATCTTCATATTCCTCCCCAGTGTTTTTATTGTAGACCGTCTTTTCTTGAGGCACCAAAATCTTACCGCCAACAACCTGCGACCCTTCTGGAAGCGTGTTAGTTGTTAACACTTCATCAAGTTTGATTTCATCATTACCAAATATCTCTAGACTTATAACTGTATCGGCTACCATATTACCTGTTATGGTTACATCTGCTGTAGAATCTATACCGATGGCTGCATGACCCATGCCGTCAAAAGTATTACCTACTATACTTCCTTTTGCGCCCGGATTGAAATAAACACCCATTGGCAGATTCTCAAAGGTGCAGCCGCTTATGGTCACATCTGCCGTATAACCACTTTCAGTGACGATACCTTTCCTTTGGGCATGCCCACTATCGCCATCGACAAACTCTACGCCTACAATCTCTACTTGATCGTTTGTCTTGATATAGATGCCTTTGGGAATTGCACCAGGTATGTTGTCTGCGGATTCAACTTTGATTGTGCCACCTACTATTTTCATGCCTCGTGTAATCGTAAACCCATTGAATTCATCGCCATCAAGGATGATGGTGGTCTTGGTGCCGTCCGCCAACGCGGTCGCCAATTCCCCGTCACTAGTGACAATAACAGCGCTCTGCTCTGAAATTTCAACAACCAATTCGCCTTTTTTGCCGGAACCGTCTTTCGCCGTTGCCGTTACGGTAACATCTCCGTCTGCTGCTGCCGTCAACAAACCGGTCTGATCAATTGTTGCTATTCTCTCATCATCAACAGACCATATTACTCCCTTGTTGCTTGCATTTGTGGGCGTTACATTGGCCCTGAGTTGAAGTGTGCCACCGTCATCAGTAATTTCAGCTTCGCCATCAACAACTTCCACACTAATAGCACCCGAGGCAGGATTTTATGAGCATAAAAAGAGCCCCAAACCCCCAGTACATCGAAGGTTTTGAGCCTCTTACAAACCACTCATAATAGCCTTAAATATGATATGCAATAATTCTAAAACCTTTATAATTTATAAGCCTATGAGTTACAAGGGTTTTCCAATGTCAACAACATAGAACGGGGCATTTTACCAAAGGCGATCCTGTAACAGCGCCTCTATTTCCTGCTTGAATCCATATTTTTGCAGGTATTCAACCAAAGCTGTTTCTACTATTTCCCGCTGCGTCACATTTTTCTCCCTACTGAATTCCCCCATCACGTCGGCCACCCTATCACTCATATAAACCGCTTTGGTCTTGGCCAGTCCAGGGATAGCGTACCGGGGAATTTTGCCATCCTCCCTAACCCCTTCTAAAAGCCTATATACCACTTCCCGTCTGTCATAAAGAAATTGAATAAAAGGCAGGAACTCATCGATGGCGGAAGTCCCTCCACCTATATTAACCGATTCGTAAGGCTCAGGTTCTTCCACAAAACCAGTGATTTTCACATAATTGTTTTTGTATACATTCCACTCATAACCTTTAGCTTTCATATATTCTGCCATCTCCCGGTGATCCCCAAAGCCCTCCTTTTCCGCAATCCCTTTGGGGTCGGGATTGGCCACTTCAAAGGCATCGATTATTTTCAACACCTTGTTTGGGGCCGAATTTCTATAGGCACCTTTATCTTTTTGAAACCGGTTTTCCGCCGGAACATATTGTCCCTGCCCACTATCGTACAGGAAATTTTTCCTTCGCATATACATATCTAGGCTTTTCCAAGTCTTATAGTTTAACTCTTTTGCTACTTCTTCCCGGCTTTGATATTTTAGCATCTCTAAAATCCTTCTCGCTTTAGTGCTGTAAATAGGTTCTCGGCTGGCCATTTCTCTATCCCTCCTATAAAAGATTTACCGCCGCAGAAAGCGTATCTTGGTCTTGATGCAGGTATCTGGTAGTCACTGCCAAGCTAGAATGTCCCAACAGTTTTTGAATACTGACCACTGAGGCCCCTTTTGCTAGCAGATTACTGCTAAAAGAGTGCCTGAGCACATGGGCACTAATGTCCCTCTTCCAACCTAATTTTCGTACGCCATCACGGATACACTCATTGACGTAGTTGTTGGATACCTGCCCCGTAGTAACTGTGGTGAAAAAACGATCTGTGGGTTTTTCCGGCTGGCGGATATGCTTTAAATAGTGAACCAAGATCTGGTGTAATTTAAGGCTGATGGGTATATCCCGATCTTTATTACCCTTGCCCTTGATAATGTGCAGGACGTTTTTATCCAAATCCACATCCTCCATTTTAAGCTTGACCATCTCCGTAATCCGGCCCCCGGTATAAAACATGGTCTTAACCATCGTCCTCACCACTGGTTGTTTAATAGCCTGGGTCAATTCTTCAAACTCTTGCTCTGTCAGATAATCCCTTTCCTTTTGCTGCACTTTGACGGGTTCCAATAGCACAGCAAAATTCTTCTTGCACAGTTCCTTTTTACATGCATAGTTATAAAAGCTGCGCAAGGTATACAGAGTCGAGCTTCTGCTGGCCGATGACAGCCCCTTTTCTTTTTCACGAAGCATAAAATCTTCAAGATCTTGTAGAACGATATCTTCTAAATAAACCAAGCCGTTATGCTTTTGCTGCAAAAATTCGTTAAGCTTGGCTAGCTCGCGGGTGTAACCAGTGACAGTCGATTGGGAGCGATCTATCATAATCATGTAATCCCTAAATGTCGCTATTGCTTGATCTAGCAGCATCTTCCTCCTCCTTCCCTTTGGTAGTAGGCATGTTAAAATGAACCTGCATGCTTATCAAGGTATATCTCACTAATTATTAGTTATAGTTTTGACTACCGAAAATAAGAAATAGTGGACAAAAAAAGGGAAGCCCTGAGCAGTTAACTCAAGGCTTTTCGTAAGTCATGATGATGGCATCGAACCCGGCGGCCTTTAATCTTTCCATCTGCTTTTTTGCATTTTGCCTTATGGCATAAGAACCGGCCATTACCCTGTAAAGAACCTGCCCGCCGTTCGGTGCTGTTTTAGATCCGGAAGGCGAACCTTTGTAATCCATGCCCAATTGAGATAAAACCGCCTTCACTATAGCCTCAATAATTTCATTTCTTTTACTGTCAAACAGCTTGTTATCACCGGTGTTATCTAAAAAACCTATCTCTACCAATACAGCCGGGGATTTTGTCTCCCTCAAAACATAAAAATTAGCCTTCTTGACACCCCGGTTTACGAAACCAACATCCGCCATTGCTTTTTGTATCTTTTCTCCCAACTGAAGGGACTTTGTACCGGGGGTTGTATAAACAAAAGTCTCCGCACCTTTAGCCTGCTCCGGTTTAAAAGCATTTCGGTGAAAGGAGATAAAGTAATCACAGCCACTGCTGTTTGCAATGCCACTTCTTTCCCCCAAACTAACCGTTTTATCAGTAGCCCTGGTTTCAATTACCTCCACCCCATGCCCGCTAAGTTCGGCGGCCACCGCTCTACCCAATGAAAGGTTGTCATTAGATTCTTTTCTTCCTTTATATACAGTGCCGGGGTCCTTTCCCCCGTGGCCGTAATCAAGGCATATTTTAGCCATCTTCCTCACCCCCCTTTCCCAACCCCTCCAATATGTTTTTTAACTTCTTCGGAATGGGCAGGCCAATCCCGGCTGCGTTTTCTACTATACTGATGCCCTCATTAGACAAGTAAAAGAAGATTACTGCCGTGCGTACTACCTTGCCATCACCCGCAATATGGCTATCAATGATATGGGCAATGCCTACCAAGACAAAGATAAGCACCTTCTTAAAGATACCCCTAGCCCCTATTTCGCTGGACAGCCGCCCTTCTAAAATGGCTAGCATTACGCCGGTGATATAATCAAATATCACAAAAATAACCAAGGCGTATAAAAAACCATCATAACCACCTAAAAACCAGCCGATATAACCACCGATTGCGGCAAAAACCAGTTTAAAAGTAGTAACAGTGTCTTTCACTTTATCTCCTCCTCCCATAAAAAATAGCACCTCTGATCTTGGTGCTGTGTGGATGCTATATCGCCTAATTGGCAGGTGTTTTCTTTAGACTACTTCTAATACTGGGCGCCAGCCAAAACCGGCATAACGGTCATTTTTGGCTACAGTGGAACCGCCCGCCGCATAGTTAAAAGCATAGCAGTTAGCCGAAACCCCATTTTGCGTTTCTTGGGCAAGGCTAAATTGTCCGTTGGTATCCCCCGGCTGTGCTAAATACAAATCTTCGTTGGTCAGCGTCTCCCAATGCGGATAATAGCTTTCATGAACCCGTTGTAGTAAATACTGTTCCCTCCCCGGGCCCGTTTCCGGTTCCCCGTTCCTAATCCTAAGAAGCCTACATCTGTAAGTGATTCCGTCCTTGGTGACTTCTTTCGTGCCATAAACGCATCCGGCATTATTCAAATCGTTCCATGAAATGGCGTAGCGGATCGGTTTTTGGGCTAAAAATATCACCTTTCCCTCAGAAGCAAATTTAAACCACTCAATATCGCTTGTAGTGTAAAATAGCCCTTTGCCAATAGTTATCCCGGCAGCTGAGGCCAGTTGATTGCCCGTGTAAATACCTGTGTACCTACCAAAATACCCCCTGTTCATATTCTCTTGGGTTAAAAATAGGGGGCCCGGCGATCCTCTATAGTCGTCCGGTGCCGGAACAAGAGTGCCGGCTAAGCCAAATAAGGTCACTCCTTGGCGAATATTCTTCGCCGAAAAGTTGGTATCACTTCGTTCTACACTATTACCCGTTGACCCGTCATAATAGCCTGCTTGGGGTCTAAATCGCAAAGATGTTCCGCTCCTTGATATGCTTTGAGCCACAACATGTCCGGTTCGATTAGGCATAGTACCTAATATGTCGGTATCCTCATCGCTACTAAAGGTTTTGCCGGAAAGGACGTCTGCAGGCGTAGCGTTCCCGGCCGAATCGCTACCCTGTAAAATAAAATTTGTGCCGTTATACCTCAATGTATAGATGCTTCCAGCTTTGAGATTTCCCGCGGATACATCGCATCCGTTGGATTTTTTTATGGCTTTGGCACCCAAGCCATTAACATTGATCGTGCTGGCTGCTGTATTATGAACATTAATTCTTACTGCCAAGGCCATACCTTCTTCGTAGCCCTGAGCCCCATTTAGCAAGACGGAGTAGCTATTCCCCGTTCCGCTCGCCGCCACATAGGGCACCTGGAGTGTATAGTCACAAAGATGATCATCGAAGGTGGTTCCATCCTCCGACCTGGTTTTTGGATAATAAATATCATAGGTCCCATCGGACTTTTTACGCTGCATAAGAATGTTTTTCTCAGCCATTTTACCCTCCCCTTAAATTTCTTTATACCACCAGTCTCCTGCCAACAATCCCAAGGGTTCAGATGCCCCCACCCCAATTTGCACACCGCTAGAAACGACCTTGTCATCTACATATTTTTTGGTGGCAACTATTTCATCGCCGTCAGTCCCGCTTGTTTGTGTGCCCATACGGATCTTGCCATCAACATCCAACCTTTGAAGTGGAGAGTTGGTCCCGACTCCGACATAACCGCTACTACCGTTTACAGAAACCCGGTCCTGATAACCGGTCCTAATTCTAAAATCGGAAGCCGTTATTGTTCCCATGAGTCCTATGGATGCACCCGCTTCTAAAAACATTTGCATCGCTTTGTCTTGCGTTTCCAATACAAAACGATTGGTGCCGCTTCCACGTTTCATAGTGACTATATCTGCACCGGATAAAAGATCCTTACCATCTATAATCAGTGTCCCGGTAATGGTGTCTCCGGTTTTATCAACCGGTGCATATCCTATAGCCGCCAAAACATTTTGTGAGGTAACCTCAGCATCACTACCGGGCTCCCCCCGATCTCCCTTTTCCCCCGGAGGCCCCGGTGGTCCCTGTTCACCTTTCACCCCAGGCAAACCTTGCTCTCCCGGTTCCCCTTTTTCTCCCTTGGGCCCAATATCACCCTTGTCGCCTTTTGGCCCTTTTAAATCGGTGTAGACAAATTGCGTTTCATCCTCCCGCTTAACGCCCAAAGAGGTGGCCTGCCAATCGTAATTCAGACCCACTCCCGGCACCCCTTGCTCCCCTCGTTCGCCTCGTTCACCAGGTGGCCCCGAAGGTCCTTGTTCACCTGTTTGCAATAGACTTTTTTCTATTAGCGGTAGATCAAATTCTTTTTTCACCCGTTCCACCAAGGTGGGGATGTTGCTGCCAAAGGTTACCTTAAGCTGAAACCCGGCGGGCTCATAGATTTCCGTTACCTCAGTAATCCGGCTGTCAAGGGTCACACCCCATTTTTTGTTTTGTATGGTGACCACATCACCTAAATTCCAATCCACACCATACTTATAAGGGCCCCTGGTTAAAATCTCTGTATCGAAGGTCAAGACCGGGGCAACCTCGGCTAATTTTTGCCAACCTCGTTCGGGAAGATCCTCTGCTGCCTCAATGTCCCGGGCATCTACAAAGACTTCTAGGCGCTCAAGCCCCGTTAAATCTTCACCCACCTCCGCTATTTCCCGCGCCGCACCCTCCCCCTGACCGCCCACATAGGCCAGGTTTTTGTATCCCAGATCACTTTCCACAAAGGTCTGTTCCTGGATCACGTCAAAATCCGCAGAAAAGATGACCGGCGGGTTTTCGATTTGCTCGGCGGCTAAGTTACGCCCTACCCTGACATCAAATATCCACCGCTGATTTTGCCAATCAAGGGTTAAATCCCAGCCCAGGCCCGATACTAGGGAAAGTCTCTCCAGTTCCTCGTCAAGGGGTTTGTACCTGCTTTGATAAACGAGCTTCCCCCCACGTTCCTGATCGGCGGCCACTATCAAATTAGGGATGATTCGCCGTGGATCGGTAGGGGTGATGCAATTGCGGGTAATATAGCCTTTCATAATCGTTTCGGCCGTACCGTTTATTCGGTCGTAACCATAACCGACAGGGGGAATGGTGATCCTGCGGCCAAGGATTACAGACAGGCTAGCCCCCTTGACCATCACCTGTTCGTCCCCCTTGCCACCAGGGCCTTGGCGCAGTTCCCGGTGAAGGATGATGCCTACCTTCCCTTTGTTGATTATAAGCCTTCCTTTCTGCAAAGAATTTGCCGCCTGTTTATGGGCGTTTATATTAATCTCAAATTCCCCCGCCTTATGCCAGCGCCGAGTCCAAAGAAGGCTCTCGTAATCGTCTATTTCCCCTATAAAGTTAAACTTTGTGTCGATAACCCTGATCGGCATCTACTACACCACCTTGAACCATAAATCCCCGGCTTCTATCTCCGGCGGCTCACTTTCACCGATCATTACCCGGATGCCTAGTGTCTCCTGCACACTTTCAAACCAGGATAGCCAGTTAGCCTCTATACCCGTTAAGGTTTGATTCCAAACCGCCCACATTTCCTGAGCCGGTATCTCAATCAAAGAGGAGACTAAACCGCAGGCATCGGTTAATCGTTCATCGGTGATATCCTTTGCCGACAGGCCGCTTACGCCGTGTTTAACAAGAACCCGGGCCAGCCCCAACTCCTTTAAATTACTAGCCTCCTCCAAGGCCGGTGCCACCGGGGTACTGGAAAACTGCCCGGTTTTAACGGTTACCCTAATCTCCCGGGCCACCTCGTCAAAGCGAAGCACCACCCGATCCAGGCGGTCCAAGACGGTATCCGGCGGTTCCAGTTCAAAAGTCAGGGGGGCATCATTGTGATACATATAGCCCCGAATAAAGGCGTAGCCGGGGGCAACCTCCACCCCCAAACCTGCACCGGGCGATACCTTTAGCCCTGCTTTGCCATCCTCCGTATAAAGACCATCGCTTAAAAAGCAGGAAAAGTATTCAGCAAAATCAGCGGCCAAATACTCCCGCACATCCTCCACCATGGAATTGAAAAATCGGTAATGTTCAGCCATCCTCACACCCCCACATACCTATTCCGGTAACTGATCACCACTGCCGCCGGTTCCGTGGGCTCATCGCTTGAGTACTCCACGATGTTATCTCCCGGCCGAAGCTGCCAAAAGACGCTGTTTAGATCGATATAGTGAAAGGCATTCACCCCGTTTATCTCCACCCGCTTGGCCCCAAAATCCGTGGTTAACAGCAAGGTATCGCCCAAGGAAAGGTTTCTTTGCACCTGGATATACTCGCCGGTGGTCCGGTTTTCTATTTTTGGGTTGGTGGCCGGGCCTTGAAACTCAATTTTCACCGGGGTTTCGACATCCCCCATATTGACGACATTTATAACCGGCAGCCCCTTCATGGCAAAACGGGATGGTAAAAGTAAGGGAAAGGTCATCCCCCCAATCCAAGTAACAATTTCCCGGCTCTCCGTAAACTGATCTAGCCAGAAGGGTTGGTGACAGATTAGATGCAGCAAGAATTTCTGATAATAATGGCCCCGGCGTCCCTTACCCCCGGGAAATACCGGTGTGCTCTCTGCCATCCCCGTAATCTTTTTAACTTTTTCCCCTTGCCGATAAATGATCACTACCTCACCCAATTTGGGGTTTAGCACCCTTTGCAGCTTTCTTCTGGCCGCCGGCAATGCCTCAGGGTTGCCTTTGGCAATAATTGTGCCTTCCATGCTTAAAGCCCGGTTCTCCAAGGTGTTGTCAATATAGGTAGAGCCGTCTTGGTAGGGAGCCTTTTGACTTTCGATGCCTACTTCCACCTCACCTAGACCCTCGATTTTTTCCAAGAAAAAAGGGCCCCGACGGCCCAAACAAATACTCTCTCCATTTTGGTTGGTTATTGTAATATCCTCCACCGGCTCACCTCCTACCATTCTAAAGCCAGTTGCCGGGAAGCGTTTTTAATCCTGCGGGCGGTCTCCGCCGGGCTTAGGGGAGCAGGGCTATTAATGGTAATATGCTGGATGATATCCCCTTCCTTCTTTAAGATTTCTTTGGTTTCCCGGTCACTGTAGATTTTGCTTCCCCGGGGTAGAGCCACCAGCTCCGGACCTAGTTCCCCCACCATGGTCAGTCCACCGGGGAAGAAGGAAGTACCGCTAAAGTTAGCCGCCGGTGCATTCCCGCTAACAGTGGAAACTACCCGGGTAATAGTCTCCCTAATATTTTGCACGATGCTAAAAACCTTCTCTTTCACTTGGGTAGCGTTCCATTCCTTGATCTTCTCGATAGCCCCGCCGATGGCGCTCTTTACCTTATCCAGACTGTTCACCACCGACTCTTTCACGCTTTGCCAGGTTTCGGCTGCCTTGATTTTCGTCTCTTCCCATATATTTAGCAGATCTGCTTTTAGAGCACCCCACTCCTCGGCGGTGGCCACCTTTATTTCTTCCCATCTCTTAATTACGTCTTCCTTAATTTCCTTGGCCTTTGTTTTTATATCCTCTTTCATTACCTGCCACTTACTCATAATTTCACCGGTCTCCCAGTCCACCTGACTGATGTGTTCCTTGGCCTGGGCTTTAGCTTCCGCGATCACCCGTTGGTGCATCTCCTCGGCCCGCCTTATGGATTCATCCTTTTGCCGGGTAGCTTCCTTGATTAACTTATCCGCCTGTTCCTGGGAAATGGTCCCCGCCTCGTCCCTTTGGCGAATGATCTCCTTGATCACCTCATTGTATTGCTCCTCGGCGGCTTCTACGGCTTTATCCTTTTGCTCCACACTGTTTTTAACCACTTCGGCCGCTTGTAGAGCGGACATCCGCCCGGCATGCTCCTTCATACGCTCCATGATGGCCTTGGCTTCAATTTCATTTTCGCTTAACACCCTGATCCCCGTATCCACCATCTCTTGTTGGATGGTGTTTATCTCCTCTTGCTCGGCCCGGGTCAAGGCCCTTTTCTCAGCGGAGGCTGTGTCCAGCATCTCTTTAATCCGCGCTTCCCCTTCGGCTATGCTCTGCTTTCTGTCCTCATAGCCCTTTTGCATGTTGCCTAGAATTTCATTTTGTTCTTCCTTAGACAAACCGGTACTGCTATGAACAAAGCCCTCAATTTTAGCCAAGGATTCCTGATGGTGTTTATCCAGGCCCGTTTGCACCTGCTCGGCCATCTTAGAAAAATTACCGGAAATAGTTTCGGCCATCTCCGCGGTAACTTCCCTAGCGCTCCAGGAAAGCTCTTTTAAGGCCAGGCTGGCTTCATCGTTTAATTCTAAGAACCCGCCTACCGCTTTTTTAGTAGCTTCTGACACCTCGTCTCCAAAAAGCTGAACCGCTGGGATGCTGTCTTTTTGCAGATGTTTATATAAGGCCACCCCCGCTACCGTCAGCCCGGCAATGGCTGCCACCGCCAGCCCCACCGGTCCCGTCAAAACCGTAAAGGCCGTGGCCAAGGCTCCTACCGCCGGAGTAGCCGCCGCCGCTCCCATGGTAACTACCGCAATAGCCCCCGACAGAGTAGAAAGGGCCCCCATTACGGAGCCGATGGCGGCAAAGAGTTTACCGCCAATAAGAAGAAGCGGTCCGATGGCAGCGGCCAAGGCGGCCACCTTAACGATGGTTTCCTGGGTAGCCGGGCTAAGATTGGCAAACCAGTCCACCGCCTTTTGCAGCATCCCCACCAGACTTTGCAGATGGGGGAGCAGCAGTTCAAAGATCTGAATCCCTACCCCCTCCAGGGCTGATTTAAGTTTAGTTAGGCCCCCTTGCAGGTTGTCTTCCATAATTTCAGCCATCTCTTTGGCGGTGCCGCTGTAGTTCCTAGTAGCACTGGTCAGTTTCTTGTAATCTTCCTCGCTGGCATTAATAATGGAGAGCATCCCGGCCATGGCCTGTTTCCCAAAGATGGTGGCCGCTTCCTGAGCTTGCTGCTCCTCCGTAAGCCCGGCAAACTTTTCCCTTAATTCATCCATGACATCTTTGAAGGGAAGCAGCTCGCCTTGGGCATCAGTGATGGACAGGCCTAGGCGCTTCATGGCGGCCTGCATCTTATCGGTGGGATTGGCCAGGTTGGTGATAGCCCCTCTTAGGGTGGTGCCTGCTTGCGACCCTTTAATCCCCGCGTTGGCCATTAACCCCAAGGCCAGGGCTGCGTCCTCTGCACTATAGCCCAGGGAGCCAAAAAGGGGCGCCACATGCTTAAAGGATTCCCCCAGCAGACTAACGTTGGTATTGCTACTGGAAGATGCACTGGCCAAAAGATCGGCAAATTCGCCGGCCTGTTTTGCCTCCAGACCAAAGGCGGTTAAGGCATCGGTGACGATATCCGAAACCCGGCCTAAATCTTCTCCGGAGGCAGCGGCCAGCATCATCACCCCTTCAAGCCCGTCTAACAT
>FZPS01000192.1_pt18 | contig 14836 bp, 12 predicted proteins | sample 1817821 | NCBI WGS metagenome assembly FZPS01 (sample SAMEA104158645, study PRJEB21678) | metagenome | place: Germany | collected 2015-04-21 | reverse complement strand
AAGCGAATCTGTATTAATGATAAGGGCCAAAAAATGTGCCTTGTCATCCGCAGGTTGCGATGTGCAGAGTGCAGGCGTATTCATCACGAACTCCCCGATAAACTTGTTCCATACAAGCGCCACGTCAGTGAGAGTATTGAAGCAGTGGTAACCGGAGAGTCGAAATTAAGCATACCAGCCGATGAAGCAACCCTAGGCCGCTGGCGACACTGGTTTAACAACCTGGCTGATTACTTTCAAGGGTGCCTGGAATCAATCAAGATCAGATATGGCAATGAATCTGTGAACGATCCATCCCTACTTCCGAAGTCCAAGCTCCAGAGAATATGGCATCATGTTGGAGATGCCCCGGGATGGCTGGCGAGAATTGTCCGACCGATAGCAAATCTAAATCTTTGGCCACATACCCGTTTTGCATTCTGTCCGTAATGGACATGGGATAGACTCATGCTGAAACCTGACAAAGGAGGAAATCAGCATGAAGGACCAAAAGAAAGCCGAGGAAATTGCGGCTTGGCGGATGCAACTGATATCTCCACTTCTGGCCGAGGGTTTAGATAGTGCTCAGGCCCGACAGATTAGAGCCAGGATATGTGAAGAATTCGGGATATCGGAACGAACCTTCCGGCGTTATCTGACCCAATATCGAAAAGAAGGCTTTTCCGGACTAAAACCGAAAGGCAGGAGAAGTTACCGGGACAGTGAAGCCATCCCACCCGAAATTCTTGAACAAGCCATCCTGCTGCGCAGGCAGGTACCAAGCCGCAGCATATCACAGATAATTCAGATCCTGGAGTGGGAGGGGTTGGCCGAGCCCGGCCAAATCAAGCGCAGCACCCTGCAGGAAAAACTAGCGGAGCGTGGGTACAGCGCCCGGCATATGAAGCTTTATGCTGAAAGCGGTACCGCCGCCCGGCGCTATCAAAAGAAGTATCGCAATCAATTATGGCATTCGGACTTGAAGTACGGCCCCTACCTGCCTATTGGCCAGGATGGGCGTAAGAAACAGGTTTACCTGGTAATCTTCATCGATGACGCTACCCGGTTTATTCTGCACGGACAATTCTATCCCATGCTCGATCAAATCATTGTAGAAGACGCGTTCCGGCAGGCGATTCTGAAGTATGGAGTGCCTGAAAAAGTATACTTTGATAACGGCAGTCAGTACCGGACCAAATGGATGGTTAGAGCCTGTTCCAAAATGGGTATTCGCTTACTCTATGCCAGGCCCTATTCCCCTGAAGCCACCGGAAAACCGGAGAGGTTCAATAGATTGGTAGACTCATTCCTGGCAGAGATATCATTGGAGAAACCGCAAACCCTGGAGCGATTGAACCAACTGTTCGCAGTCTGGCTGGAGGAATGTTATCAGCATAAAGCGCATGCCGGATTAGGCGGGAACATTACCCCGTATGCTGCTTATCACAGCGATAAACATCCCCTGAAATACATAGACCCGGAAACATTGGCCAGTGCCTTTATGCATAGTGAAGAACGAAAGGTGGACAAATCAGGCTGCATAAGCTTCCAAGGGCGCAAGTACGAAGTTGGGCTCAACTTTATCGGATGCAAAGTAAATGTGGTTTATGACCCGGCTGATACCAGCGAATTAACCATTGAATACGAAGGCCATGAACCCTTCAGGGTGCGCCCAATGGTAATCGGAGAGCATAGCGGAAAAAGGCCACACCTGCCGGAGCATTTAATGCCGGAACCGGCAGATTCCTCACGGTTACTAAGTGCCGCAGCTAAAAAGAATCAAGAGCGTAAGAAACCTCCCATCCCGGTCGTCTCCTACCGGAAAGTTTGGAAGGAGGGCGAAGGCAATGTTTGAGGATTTCTATGGGTTTAACAGAACCCCATTTTCGAGGGATATTCCAACAGACCAGCTATACCAGTCGCACCGGATTGAAGAGACCCTGGGAAGGCTGGAATACGCCGCGGAGCGCCAGCAATTCATAGTTGTAACCGGGGACTGTGGTACGGGAAAGACGACAACCATTCGAAGGTTTAAAGATACCTTGGACAATTCGAAATTCAAGGTAATGTATCTGGCGGATTCGAAGCTTACACCGCGGCATTTTTACAAAGGCTTACTGGAGCAGTTAGGGTGTGAAGCCAAATTCTATCGGGGTGATGCCAAACGTCAGTTGCATAAAGAGATTGAACTGATGAAGGGCATCCACAAGCTGCAGCCGGTGGTAATCGTTGATGAAGCCCATCTGCTGGATAGGGAGATGCTTGAAGAAGTCCGGTTCTTATTGAACTTCAAAATGGATGCCCAGAGTCCCATGGCTTTGGTTTTGGTTGGTCAGAACGAACTCTGGGAAAGGCTCAAGCTTCAATCATATGCAGCGATACGGCAAAGGATTGACGTGATTTGCAGGCTGCCCCACCTGGACAGGGCTGAGGTGGGAGATTACGTAAAACGACACCTGGAATACGCAGGTGCCGACCATGATATCTTCTCCGAGAACGCTATTGATGAGATTTTCAAGTTCTCCGGCGGAGCGGCAAGGATGGTAAACAAGGTCTGTACTCACTGCCTGCTTTATGGTGCGCAGAACAAGCGGAGAATTATTGACGATCACATGGTCAAGTTGGTCATCCAGGGAGAGCTGGTTTAGTTCTCCCTGGCCCCTAAGGGGCAACGTTTGTTGGACACTATATCCGTCACCTTTTGGTCGATTAACGCCGTCTATTGCTGGACAGTATGGGTTAGCAGTAACATTAATGTCCACGCCGTTCTTCTTTCGGTTTCTAAAGAAGAAGGTTTCATAATCACTATAGTCAAAGAAATAATCATCAATATCATAATCATCCGGTAAGAAAGCATCGTTCTGATGAGTAAAGCCTGTCAGGGTCATTGTTAGCTTTTTCTGAGTATGATACAGCTCCGATATTTTCTTCTGATTGTCTTCATAATACTTAATAATATCATCGTTTATTTCTTTAGAGATAAAGTCACAGAAACTGAAAAAGGAATTGAACTGTTTCCGCCAACCTAGAATGTCCTTATATGCCGATTTTATACTGGCCATTAACATCCTGAAAAAGACTTCGCGCAACAGTTATACCGATAATTAGTCCTATAATAGTCAAAAATAGATTGATACCATCAAAATCCGATATAGTCATAATTAGTCCTACTATACCAATAGGTAAAAACAAAAATAATAATACAAGTTTAACGATCATTGTTATGGCCTTCATAGGAGTCTCCTTCACTCAGTTGTAGATACCACTTCAGTTTACTTATTGCTACTTCCTGTTTTAGCCATCCAGTCTTATCTATATATAGCCCCAACCACAACTTTGACAACAAACTCAATAAGTCTCCCTTGAGGTTTTTGCTGTGCGATCTATTACAAATTTCGATAACTGAAGTGTAAAATCCTGCAGGTTATAACAATATCTGTATAACCCTAGACAAGAACAGATTGGTGCCTTTTTTGCGAGATAGAAACGGGCTGGTGCCTAATTCGGTCATGGACAGACCGGAGAATTTTATGGATCTGGCAATTTATTTATGATATAATCAAATACTAACAATGGAGTCATGAAGGCTCATATCCTTTTGTAATCCTTTGAACGCAATTCAACCACGAAGGTGAAAGTAACTGCGGGAATGCAGTGATCACTTCGTGGTTTTTTATTTCGATTTTTCGCAAGTACACACATTAAGCATGGAAAAGACTGTTATCGTGGAAATTACAGCAAGGGAAGATAGAACACCGCTTATCTGAAAGCCTTGGCCGGTATGGTTTTGTGTATGCACTATAGCAGCTCTGTTTTCGCATTTATGGTAACAACTAGGAGGTGATGCAGTTAATGAACAGACTTGATTGGTTAAAAGCGGTAGAGTTTCACGGGCACGAGTGTCCGGGCTTGGCGATTGGATTCAGAGCCGTTGAGGCAGCCCGGGAACAGATGGGCATTACTTTTTCCGCGGATGAAGAAGTGGTGTGTGTTGTCGAAAACGACGCCTGCGGTGTCGATGCGGTTCAGGTTCTGACCGGCTGCAGCCTGGGGAAGGGAAACTTGATCTACCGGGATCGGGGCAAGATGGCTTTCAGTTTCTTCAACCGCAGGAATGGAGACGCCTTGCGCCTGATAGCCAAGCCTTTGTCCTCCGAAATGGGGAGAGAGGAACGCCAGGAGTACATATTGAACGCGCCGATCGATAAGCTGTTCGATTTCATGAAGCCGGCTTACAGCCTGCCTGAAATGGCCCGGATCTTTAACTCGGTTATCTGCGATTCCTGCGGGGAAAATACCGCTGAACACAAGATGAGATTACAGGATGGAAAAAAAGTCTGCTTGGATTGCTTTAAGGATTACAGCCGGGGATGGTAGTGACAAATACGAACGACTATAAAAGTTTCACAGGAAGAAAAAAAACGATCCTGGCGCTACTTGCAGTCCTGATGGTTCTGGCGTCTGCCGTTGCCATAAATACTGGATCGATCAAGTTAAGCCTGTATGAGGTTATCCAGGCTGTTATCACCGGCGGTAACAGTGTGTCGGACATGGTGATCTGGAGGATTCGCCTGCCGCGGATAACAGCGGCAATTGTTGCCGGAGCGGGATTGTCGGTGGCCGGTTGTGTCATGCAGAACAACCTCAGAAATCCGCTGGCTTCGCCATCTACACTGGGCATAGCCAATGCAGCCGCATTTGGAGCCAATTTGGCGATCATTGTTTTTGGGGCCGGCACTATACAGAGCACCAGCACCGATGCGGTGATCATCAATAATCCCTATTTAGTGACGGTTTTGGCTTTTATCTGTTCGATGCTGGCCACAGTGGTTATTTTACTGCTTGCCAGGATAAGGAATTTTACTCCTGAGGCCATGGTGCTGGCGGGAGTTGCGCTGAGTTCACTCTTTGCAGCGGGGACCATTCTTATCCAGTACTTTGCCCAGGATTATCAGATTGCCGCAGCAGTGTTCTGGACGTTCGGCGATCTGGGCAGGATAGCCTGGCCTGAAGTAGCCATCCTGGCTGTTCTTGTTACCGTAGCGTTTGTTTATTTCATGTTCAGGAGATGGGATTATAATGCTCTGGACAGCGGCGAGGAAACAGCCAAAAGTCTGGGCGTAAATGTTGAAAGGGTAAGACAGTTCGGGATGCTGGTGTCTTCCTTGATCACGGCGGTGGCGGTTTCATTCCTGGGCATAATTGGTTTTGTCGGGTTGGTGGGCCCTCACATCATGCGGAGAATAATTGGGGGGGATCACCGCTACCTGATACCGGCTTCGGCAATGATGGGCGCTCTCCTGCTCCTGGTTTCAGACACCCTGGCCCGGACCATGGTGGCTCCGGTAGTGCTTCCGGTGGGAGCCATTACTTCCTTCTTTGGAGCACCGCTGTTCTTGTATTTGTTAATCAGGGGGTATCAGAAGAGATGATTTTATCAGTAAATGGACTGGCTTTTGACTATCCCAGTCGTCCGGTTTTACGGAACATTAGCTTTTCTATTTGCAAGGGCAATTTCCTAGCCGTTCTTGGGGTAAATGGCGCCGGTAAATCAACCCTGCTAAAGTGCATTAACCGGGTATTGAAGCCCCGCGCCGGCACGGTCTTTCTACAGAAGGAAGAGGTGAACAAATTCACTCGCAGAGAGCTGGCGAAGAGAATCGGTTATGTGGCTCAGCGCCAGGAACAGGTCAGTACCACGGTTTTTGATGCAGTGCTGTTGGGAAGAAAACCCTATATCCAGTGGGAGGCTTCCCCCAAGGACCTGGAAACTGCCAAAAAAGCCTTGAGTATTCTTGAGCTGGAAGAGTATTCCTTACGGTACCTCGACGAGTTGAGCGGCGGCGAACAGCAAAAAGTGATGATAGCCAGGGCTCTGGCACAGGAGCCTGATCTGTTGCTGCTCGATGAACCAACCAGCAACCTTGACCTCAAGAACCAATTGGAAGTGATCAGGATCATAAAAAAGATCGTCACCAACGGGCAGATTGGTGCAGTGGTCAGCATGCACGATTTGAACCTGGCCCTCCGCTTCGCCGATAAGTTCATATTGCTCAAAAATGGCGAGATATTTGCCGCCGGAGGGTTAGAGGTGATGACGCCCGAGAACATTGAAAGGGTTTACTCAACCCCGGTCAAGATCACGGAGGTTGGGAGCATTCCGGTGGTGGTGCCCGTATAACAATCAAGCCACTGCCAGTAATTATTTATATGGGATATGGGGGATCGTGATGAAAAATAGGATGATATGTTTATCTGTGCTAATCTTGTTTTGCTTTTCACTGGCCTTGAGCGGATGTTCTTATTCCTTCAATTATGAATATGAAACCGAATTTTCCTTTGTAACTGTAACCGATACCCTGGGAAGGGTGGTCACTGTCAAAGGACCCGTGGAAAAAATTGTGGCTATTGGCCCTGGTGCCATGAGACTTTGCTGTTACTTTAACAATCCTGATATTTTCGCTGGTGTTGAACAGATGGAAATTGACAATCCCACCGGCAGGCCCTACCTTTATGCCTACCCGACGTTGACAAGCCTTCCCGTAATCGGAGCGGGCGGCCCGAACAATGCACCCGACGCGGAGAAGATTCTGGCGGTCAAACCTGACGTTATATTTACCACCTATGCCGCTGACAAAGCATCGGCTGATAAGCTGCAGGAGAAAACCGGAATCCCGGTTTGCGCACTGAGCTACGGGGAAACTTCCGCTTTTGATCCGCAGGTAGACAAGTCGTTAATCCTGATCGGCACAATTGTCAGGATGGAAGAAAGGGCACAGGAATTGGTTGACTTAATGGATGAATTCAAGAATGATCTGGATGCGAGAACCAGGGACATACCCCAACATAAGAAACCCACCGCCTATGTGGGAGGTTTGGGAATGAAGGGGACCCATGGGATCGAGAGCACCCAGGGTAATTACTCGTTGTTTAATGCCGTTCATGCCAGGAATGTGGTGGACGAGACCGGGAAAACCGGGTCAGTGATGATTGACAAGGAACAATTGGTTAAGTGGAACCCAGATAAGATATTTATTGATGCGGCCGGTTACCCCTCGGTGCTTGAGGATTACAAGAGAAACAGGCAGTTCTACCAAACCTTGTCGGCGGTGAAACAAGGGGAAATCTACCAGATTCTGCCTTACAATTTTTATACCACCAATATTGATACTGCTATCGCTGATGCATACTACATCGGCAAGGTTCTCTATCCGGAACGGTTCCAGGACATTGAACCCGAGAAAAAGGCGGATGAGATTTATCGGCTCCTTTTGGGGAAAGAGGTCTATGCCCGCATGGCGGAGGACTTCGGCGGTTTCAAGCAATTAACCCTGCCGCAGTTATAGTGATGGGTTTTGGCAGCTTTCTGCCTATGTTATCTGCCGACCGAATTTCCGAGGCAGGAACAGGCTGGTGTAAGTGTCCATGAAGTAGTCATCGGTCATACCGGCAATATAGTCTGCTACCATGCGCGCAGGAGGTGTGTTTTCTTTATACTTTGGGCTCATACCATCAAGGAAATCGTGAAATATGGGGGAGGAGGTATCATTCTCCTTGACCTGTTGTAGCAGAGTACTGAACATCTGGCGGAACATGGCTCTGATCTTGGTGTCTTGAGATTGTTTGAGCGGTGACAAGTAAATGTGCTGGTAGTTAAAATCCCGGAGCGCGTGCAGCGCGGCAACAATCTCAGGGGAGAAGACCAGGAAGGGCTGTCCCAGGCTGTGCTGCACCAGGTCCCGCACCAGGCGGTCAATGATTTCCCGGTTGGTGTTTCCCAGCACCCTTACCACGCGTTCGGGGAGCTGGTCCCGGGTTATCAGCTTTACGGTAATGGCATCTTCAATGTCGCGGCCGATATAAGCAATAACGTCGGAGATCCTGACTACACATCCTTCCAACGTGTACGGCTTAAGTTCTTTGCCGAAGTCCCTTTCCGTCCACAGTTTTTTATACTCGAGTTGAAAGTCCTCGAAGGTCTTGCGGGGGGCGGGGATGTACCGCTCGGAGATGGCCTCTCCATTATGGCAGAGAATCCCGTCCAGAACCTGGAGAGTAAGGTTTAAGCCCTCGCCACCCTTTTCCAGTTCTTGCAGGCACCGCACGCTTTGGGCATTGTGCCGGAAGTATCCTATCTCCTGTTCTTCACATATTTCGTTCAGATATCTTTCACCATCGTGTCCAAATGGAGTGTGTCCAATATCGTGACCCAAGGCGATAGCCTCGATCAGATCCTCGTTGAGCCGCAAGAAGCGTCCAATCGTGCGCGCAATTTTAGATACCAACTGTACATGCAGGACCCGGTGAGTAATGTGATCGTTCTCAAACAGGAAGAAAACCTGGGTTTTGTCAATGTAGCGGCTGTAAGCCAGGGAATGGATGATCCGATCGGTATCATGGAAATATGCAGGTCTGATGTTCTCGGAGTCAGGGATGGGTTCCGTCTGTAAACGTTGCGCGGCACTACTGGGACATGCGTAAGGACTAAAAGTCAGCTGCTCTCTTTTTTCGTTATTCGTTACAATTGATTTCTCCCATGTAGTTGGCAGCAGAATCACTCCTTAACGCTGAATTAATTATGATCCTACCTCATATCAGCTTTGTTAGCCAGATGGTTTTTGGAGAGAACAAGGAATAGGTGACGTTTCTCCTGTTACTGGTCATCTCTTACCTGGTGGCGGACAGGTTACCCATTAATCTCGAGCCGTTTCCGCTGTCGTCTATGGAAAGGGCTGCGTTCGCGACAAGACTTCCAGGGTCGGTACGCCCGGAGTTATTCGACAGTATTCATTGTTATATCTTCTGTCGGCTGCACTGAGAATCATATGCCTACTGCAGTGATGGCCGGAGGAGAGCTCGCTGATTGTTCTGATTAACAACATATTTGTGGAGCAATGGTGGCCAGTCAGGATTTAAGCCGTTATAATTGGAGAAGGAATGCAATTCATTCTGGAGTAATAATCTACCGACTGCAGCAGAATAGCTGCCCGAAGAGGGAGGGAATGTTATGGCACTAAAAACGCCTCAGCAATACCTGGACGAGCTAAGGCAAATGGATATCGAGTTGTATATGTTTGGGGAAAAGGTAGAGAACCGGGTAGATCATCCTGTCATCAGGCCATCCATCAACTCTGTGGCCATGACTTATAAACTGGCCCTGGATCCTGAATATGAGGATATTATGACGGCTACCTCAAACCTGACCGGGAAGAAGATCAACCGTTTTACCCATCTGCACCAGAGTACTGACGACCTGATTAAGAAGGTTAAAATGCAGCGCTTACTGGGTCAGAAGACCGGCAGCTGTTTTCAGCGCTGTGTGGGTTTGGATGCCTTTAATGCTTTATACAGTACAACATTTGAAATTGACCAGGCCCACGGCACCGAATATCACCAGCGTTTTAGGAAGTACATGGAATATGTCCAGGAAAACGACCTGGTGGTAGACGGCTGCATGACTGATGCCCGTGGTGATCGTTCCAAAGCGCCGGGTCAGCAGCCGGACCCCGATGCCTACCTGCGTGTGGTAGAAAGACGGGCGGACGGGATTGTGGTTCGCGGCTGTAAACTACATCAAACCGGCATGATAAATTCTCATGAAATCCTGGTCATGCCCAATAACAGCTTGAAGGAAAATGAAAAAGACTGGGCAGTAAGTTTTGCCATCCCGCTGGATACACCGGGTATGATCTATGTCTACGGCCGCCAGTCCTGTGATACCCGCAGGCTCGAGGGTGGGAGCGTAGATGTCGGTAATGTTCATTTTGGCGGCCAGGAAGTCATGACCATCTTTAATGATGTCTTTGTTCCCTGGGAGCGGGTCTTCATGGACGGAGAGACTGATTTTACCACCATGTTGGTCGAGCGCTTTGCCGGCTATCACCGCCAGAGTTACGGCGGCTGTAAAGTAGGGGTGGGAGATGCCCTCATCGGTGCCGCCAAAGCGATTGCTGATTACCAGGGGACATCCAAGGCTTCACACATTAAGGATAAGCTGGTTGAAATGTGCCACCTTAATGAGACGCTTTACGGCTGCGGGATTGCCTGTTCGGCGGAGGGCAGAAAGACGGCCTCCGGCAACTATTTAATTGATCTGCTGCTGGCCAACATCTGCAAGCAGAATGTTACCCGTTTTCCGTATGAGATCGCCAGGTTGGCCCAGGATATTGCCGGCGGGCTCTTCGTGACCATGCCTTCAGAGAAGGATTATGAACACCCGGTTATCGGATCGCTGGTGAAAAAATATACCGCCAGCAGAGCTGACGTACCGGTTGAGCACCGGCAGAGGATGCTGCGGCTTATTGAGAACCTCACCCTGGGAACAGCCGCCGTCGGCTACCTGACTGAATCAATGCATGGTGCCGGATCGCCCCAAGCCCAGCGGATCATGATCACCCGCCTGATTAACCTGGAGCACCGCAAGGAGTTGGCGGAAACGCTCTGCGGGATAAAAGAAAACCCGGACATTGATTGGTAAACAAAGGTTGTCAGGGAGAAAGGGTTATACATCTTATCTCCCTGATTCACCTTCCCCTGCGATTCAAGTCAAAGGGGAATAATACCGGGCACATTACCGGTTCAAAAATGCACGACCGCCTTCTAGTATGCTAACGATTGGCCGGAAGACTATAGTTATTTTCACGGGCAATAATTCGGAATAAGGTCTGAGGGGATAACAGCAGTCAGGCCATGTTAGTCGTTGTCCCCTCCTGCCCGGTGGGGACAACGACAGTGGATTGTGTGCTCGGTATTAATCTTGATAGAGCGAATCAATATCAGCCGCGAAATTGACTGAAATTACTCTGCGCTTAGTTTTAGATGTAGGGGTAAGTTCATCAAGTCTTTGTAAGAATTTTCTGCGGGGAATCTTAAATTTCTTAATCTGTTCAAAGTCAGCCAGTTCCTGGTTGGCCGATTTGACCGTTTCCGCCACAATTTGATTGACGAATTCATTGCTGGCGAGATCTGGCCCTACTTCTACGCAGACGGACAGGCCATTAACGATTTCGTGACGCAACTGGTCTTTTTCATATTTTATATCTTTAGTGTCACAGAGTCTGATGATTTCATCCCAGTTCGGACAAATAAGCGCAGCGATATATTTTTTTCCGTCACCGAGGATAAGCACCTGATCAATGAGAATGTTCTGCATGATTAAAGATTCCAATTTAGCTGGAGCCACATTTTTACCAGTGTCCATAACAATGATTTCTTTTTTTCTGTCAACGACACGCATGATACCATGTTCGTCAAACTCCACTATATCGCCGGTCCTGAAGAAACCATCATCGGTGAAACTAACCCTATTGGATTCGGGATCATTGTAATACTCCTTTATGATTCCAACACCTTTTAACAACAGTTCACCGTCATCATCTTGACGCCACTCAAGCCCTGGAGCGATCGGTGCATTCCAGCTAACCTTGACTGAGGTAGCACGTCCAACTGCAACACCACAAAGGGTTTCAGTCAGACCGTAGCCGTTGGCTACAAAGAACCCCATACCCAGAAAAGGTTTGTGAAGTTCGGGAAGAATGGCAGCTCCGCCAGAAGCAAAGCAACGAAGACGTCCGCCCATGGCTGCATGTACTTTATCAAAAACTGCTTCTTTAGCTTTAATATACTCCTCCCTGATTTCTCCGGTCAGTTCGTCCAAAAAGTCGAGACTCATATCAAAGGTACCGTCTTCGCCCATACGGGCATCAACGGCGCGCATAGCGACATCGATGGCCCAATCCCAAGTGGCAGCGCCTTCCGGAGTAGCGGCAAAAATCTGGCGGAGTCCTTTCAAGATTCGGTCCATCATTCTTGGGACCATGACCATAAATGTTGGTTTAATCTCCTGCATATCCTGAATAACCATGGTCGGACCTCTTCCCCAGGCCAGACATGCCCCAACTGCCATAACGCAGAACATGCCGTAAGTACGTTCCATAATATGGGCCATGGGCATTACCGATAAATATACATCCTCAGTGATAAAACCGATGTTACCCATCATTTGATTTCTCAGGCAACGCCAGAGCCCTCCGGTTACTTCACCGTGACTTAATCTGACTGCTTTAAGCTTTCCGGTGGTGCCGGAGGTATAGACAGTGGTAGCGGCATCATCCGGGGTAATAGTGGCTATCCGTTCTTTGACTACTGTAGTACCTTTAGCCAGAAACTCTCTCCCGGCTGTTCGTATATCATCTAATGTAAACAGGTCCTTACCATTGCCTGATTCCAATCCGTGAAAGCAAATAATGCCTTTAAGGGTAGGCAGTTCAGAACGCAAGGAGTTGATCATGGCGGATATATTCGGATTGCCGGCGAACACGTAAGAGACCTGTGAATGGTTAATAATATATGCAACATCATCTTTTCCCAGGCTCGGGAAAATCGTAGTGGTGCATCCTCCAGCCAGTTCGATGCCCATATCGGCCCAACCCCATTCAGCGCAATTAGGGGACATGATTACTAAATTGTCACCTTTTTTTACTCCAAGGCCGATGAGACCGGCTGCAATTTCTTCAGCAATGACCGAAAGATCTTGATAGCTCAAATTTACCCAGTGGTCATCTTTCCAGTATATGTGTGCATTACGATTGCCATGATGCTTGACCGAATGGTAAAACATCTGGGGCACGGTATGGATGTAATCGTGCCATAAATCCAACCATTGAATTCTGAAATCAGTATCTGGAACAACTTTAAGTGCCATTTTGTTGATTCCTCCTCCTCCCTTAATAAACTAAGCTATACTTTCGATATCGCTTGTTTTCTCACGATTTCATGTTTACGGACAGCCCATCTCTTGTTTGTTACATCTATGTGTAATTATGGGTGATGGTGAGTACGTTCCGCCAAGCCGCTTGATTTCTCGTATTGTGGCCAGTGGGATTCCACACCATCTCCTGGCAGCAACCCTCCCATGTCTTCCTGGGTCTAAAGCCCTTAATTCCTTCGTCCTGCCTATCCAAGAGGTGGAACGTCAGTCATGCTCCTATGTGGGGTCATTGCCCTTATGGTAAAATTCAACCTGACTGTCCCGGCTTCCGTTTTATCGTGATATTTGGTTCTTGAAACTTCGTCCATCGCCGGTTTTGAATGACTGCGGGTAGCCATCTTATGCTGGCAATGACGTGATAAACTATCGTTATGGTAAGTCTCTATTGCCAGTCTAGGCAGCTACTCTAATTGACTGATTCATGTCCCCAAGCATCTTTTCCGGGCTGTAATCAACGCCTTTGGTTAGTATTGCAAAGAAAACCCGGACCAGCTTGCCACAGAGTGCGATGATGGACTGCATCTTGTTGAGCGGGTTATTCTCCCGCCTCAGGTTTCTTTGGTGAAGTAGCCGAAACTCTTGGTTTTTTCCTAGCATGGCAATCATGGAAAAGAATAAGCTGTGTCTCAGTCGTCTTCTACCCCTACGGCTGATAGTGGTCTTTCCCTTGTGTTTGCCGGAACTGTTCTCTACCAGATTGAGTCCAGCTAGCTTCTGTATTTGCCTGGGATCTTGGAATCTACTGATATCGCCCACTTCCCCCACAAAGGTGGCTGCTGTGATTAGGCCCACTCCTTTGATATCCAGGAGTTTGTCAGCATTAGGTACTTGCATCAGCAGATCTTGCATGAGCTGTTCTTGCTTGTCGTATTGCTGACAATACAGGTCATATTCTGCCAGCAGGTTTTGTAAGCTGGCCTCGGAGGCCACTTTACCGCTAGTTCGACCTACGCTTCTATTTGCCGCTTTTACCAGTCTTTCTGCACGTTTTAGGCTGACGCGCTTCATTTGCTTTCTCCACGTCTCTACAATCTTATCAACACCCATTTCCATGACCTTCTCGGGTGTTGAAAAGCTTCTGAGGGTTATCAATGCCGCGTTTCTTCTCCAGTCCTTAAAGACTGTTGTGAACTCGGGAAACCGGATGTCGAGCCATCTAACGACCCTATTGTAGATAGAAGTCAATTGCTCCTGCAGCCGTTCCCGTTCTGATACCGCCTCTCGTAGTTCTTGATAGATGTCGTCGGGTATGTACACTTCCCGATAACGCCCATCTTTCACCAACATGGCGATTGTTTTCGGGTCTTTACGGTCGTTCTTGGTAGGGCTATTGTCATCCAGTTCTTTGGTTCGCTTGACGTGGAACGGGTTGACTATGGCCAGTTTGTAGCCTTGACGTTTGAGATGATCCCCCAGCACGAACCAGTAATGTCCTGTGGGTTCAAAGCCGGCGATGATCTCAGTCTTCTCTTGCTGCTTACATATATCACGCATCCACTGATCAAAACGTTGAAATCCTTGGTCTGTGTTGCTAAATTTCAGCAGCCTGGCCAGCTCTATCCCTCTGTAATCAAAGGCTCTTGCATAGTGGGTCTCTTTACCAATGTCAATTCCAACGACCAGTGTCTCAAATTTGATTTGCGAAATTTTCTCGTTTTGTGTACTTTTCATATAGGGACGCCTCCTCAATCTCTTGTTTTGTGCCTTTCTGTCGCTGATCAGCACAATTCAATTGTATTGATGGGCGTCTCTTTTTTCAAAGATCGTTCTTAAGCATTACAGGAATGCTCCTGTCAATATTCACTGGTGGCTGCTGTTGGACCCGTAAGAACTAGCTTATCATCCCCTCTCATGCTTGGGCGGAATAGGTGAGTTCCTCATAAAATTCATATGTTTCTAATTCCATTGAAAGAAGTAAAATCCTGCAGCATAATAATATTTTTTAAGAATATCGTTTAGAAATATTTCAATAACGAAAAATATGTGGAATACCGGTAAATGCTAATTATTTTGTTTTCCGTTGCCGCAGGTGGTGCCGCAGCTCAAGGAACTGGCGGAGAATCTGTGTGGGATAAGGATGTTGAAGGT
>FZPS01000039.1_pt44 | contig 14843 bp, 11 predicted proteins | sample 1817821 | NCBI WGS metagenome assembly FZPS01 (sample SAMEA104158645, study PRJEB21678) | metagenome | place: Germany | collected 2015-04-21 | reverse complement strand
TCATAATTCATAATTCATAATTCATAATTCGTTAGGGGCGAGGGGTTGAATGTTGAATGTTGAATGCTGAATGTTGAATGCCGAGGCGCATTTCATAATTCATAATTCATAATTCATAATTCGTTAGGGGCGAGGGGCGAGAATTAAGGGCGAGGGGCGGCTTGGGCTACATGCAGCGTTGCCTCAAGCCATTTCTTCTCCGGCTTTTTTCCACATTCGGGCAATTGCAAAAAGCGGATTATGCCCAAGATAATCGGAACATGGCATATTGGCTTCCTTATTGTAAGGCTTGCGGGTAAGCGCACTTTGCTCACCCAGGTCCGGATGGTAGAACTCCCACAATTTACCCGTACGGCGGAACTGCTCGGCCGTTGCATCCAACACCCGTTGCGCAACCTGCCGAACTGCTTCATACTGCTGATAGCGCATACATCCGAGCAGGGTCCACATGGTCATGCTGTTCCAGGACGGCCCGCGCCACATGCGAAGCTCAAAGCCGGGCTCACACAGCGCGACCGAGGGAATTGGATGCGCCGTGAAAAATCGTTCCGGCGCAAGCAGCCACTCGCGCACAACCCGCTCAGCCTGTTCCAGAGAGGCCGCGCCGCATACCAACGGCCAAAAACCGTCAAAAGTATAACGAAGATTCGACCCAGCATCATGGAAAAAGCCAGTGCGTTCTGAAAAAAGTTTTTCCTGGATCAGCTGTTTCAAGGTCTCTGCCTTTGCCGCATATTCTTCGGCGCCGCCCCATTGCGCTGCAAAAGCATACAGTGCATAGACATGCGAACATGCATCCACACAGGCGACCAGCCCAGGAGGCGGCGTAAAGCGGATACTGTCATCGGATCCGCACTCATTCTTGCGATTCCCGGTCACATCCGTATAGTAAAAGCCGCCATCTGGAAGTTGACGATTCCGCTCATACCAGCCAATCTGACGCGTCAAGTACGGAAGAGCGTGCTGTTTCAACTCATCGTTTCCAGTCACCCGGCAATACTCTTCCACTGCAAACGGCCAGAGCGGTGGATGAGTCGTATCCTTTTGATGAGAATAAGTGCCATCTTTGCGAAAATACATCACCCCGGCTAAAAAACCGTCTTCCTGCATCCAGTAAAGATCATTCAAAATCTGGCGTTTCGCGTGTTCTGGCTCAACATCCACGCTGTCCAGGATAGTATGGACTACGTCCCAGTGGCCAAAGGCAGGGCCGTAATAATAGCCGGGGCCGAGATGCTCACATTCATAAGGCATGCCATGCATGGCCGGTAAAATGCTCGCCCGATGCAGAGAGACAAGCGCATGGAGCGTAGACTCCCACTCAGGCTTCCCAAAGGAGCAAATCTCCTGCTCCAAACACTCAAAACGAACCAAAGGCTCAAAATCTTTTGCAACGGAAGTCATCGTGTCTCCAGGCTTAGACAAACGGCTCTGAATGTAAATTACCAGCCATTCTCATTCTGTCCAGTCTTTGCACAGCACCTCGGCTTGTTCGAGAACGAGTTCGGTCGCCCTCGCCTGCTTGTCTGGCGGATAGCCGTACCTGCGAAGGATGCGCTTGATAATCACCCGCATCCCGGCGCGGACGTTCTCACGCACTGTCCAGTCACTAGTGATACTGTTCCGCACCGACTTCACTAATTCCTGTGCAATCAATCGCAGCGTCTTGTCACCGAGCACAGCCACAGCGCTGTCGTTGACCTCCAGGGCGTCATAAAAGGCCACTTCGTCTTCGGTCAACCCCAATTCCTCGCCGCGTCGCGTTGCCTCGCGCATATCACGCGCCAACCCAATAAGCTCTTCGATGACTTGCGCTGTCTCAATAGCGCGATTCCTGTACTTCCGAATTTTGCCGCAGCTTGCGGCAAAATTATATCTAATTGGCTATCAAGCAGTTGAGACTTCCACGCAGCATCAGCTCCTAATTTCGCCACCGCCTGTGGCGAAATTGAATTTTGAGCCAATTTTGCAGCAGGCTGCTGCAAAATTACATCTAATTGGCTATCAAGCAGTTGAGACTTCCACACAGCATCAGCTCCTAATTTCGCCACCGCTTGTGGCGAAATTATATCTGATTGGTTATCAATTGGTTGTAGCTTACATACAGTTTCATCGCCTAATTTCGCCACCGCTTGTTGCAAAATTGCCGTCGGGTCAGGATAGTTCCGATAAAAGGCGATCATCCGGTCTATATTCCGTTCTGAGAATCCCTTGAGTTCCGGCATTTCGTTCTTCAGCTCTGTTGCCAGCTGTGGGATAACGCCTGAACCCCATCCTTCGAGTTTCTGGCGGACGTCAATCATGCGTCCAATGTCCCAGTAGAGCCTGGTCAGCTCTGAGTTGACAGCCAGCATAGCGCGGGTCTGCGCTGTTTGTATGCGCAGCTTCACGTCAGCCAGCAACGCTGCAAAGCTCTTGCGGCTTAGTTGATCCTTATTCGCCATAGCCTAATGCCTCCAGATTTTTGTGTCGGCACCCAGAAGATATTGACGGCCCGGTACTCGTCAGCGTCCTCGGGGTCAGCTCCTTGATCGCGTTCAGCTTCGAGCTTGGCGTGCTGCTCTTCAAAGGCGTCTGAGAAGATGTATTTCAGAAAAATCAGGCCAAGGACGACGTGCTTGTACTCGGCTGCATCCATATTAGAGCGCAAAGCGTCCGCCGCCCGCCAGAGATTGTTCTCAAATCCAAGATTTGCGCTGGTGTTGGTCTGGTTGCTCATAGTTAAAGTGACTACTCCCGGGGGGATTTCTTGTTTTTCCGCCCTCCGTCAATCTCCCGATGCCGAAGTTCATCAATAGAGGCTTCAAACCCGTCGTCATCGTCACCGGGCCAGGTTCCAAACAAGGCTCGTACATTTGCCAGGGGTTGAACATTCTGGCGCAATGCAAGTTCCTCAAGCGAGGGCGATTCCCAGAAATCGGGAATGGACGAAATTTTGCGATGTGTGTTTGCTGTTTTCATTTCGGTGACTCCAATATCAATATAACCGAAATTTTGGTTAATGGGCAATGCGCAGTGAGAGAATTAGGGTAAGGCGCTTTAGTGGACAGTGGACAATGGACTTTAGTGGACGTTAGTGGACATCAGTAGACGATGGACTGTGGACTTTAGTGGACGTTAATGGCAGTGGACGTGGACGGAAGTGGACTTTAGTGGACTGCGGAGCGGAGACACGGGGCGCCGCGCTGCTGTCGCCGTCCACACCGTCCACAACGTCCACGCCGTCCACTGCCATTGCACGTCTAACGCATTGGAGGCACGAAACATACAGCAAGCTGAAGCTTGAACTACATACGGCAAGCTGAAGCTTGAACTACGTACGGCAAGCTAAAGCTTGAACTACGTACGTCGGCACGCCGGGGACGGCATTGCGCTCATTTACTTATTACGGCTGTTGCGCTTCCAATTCCGCCTTGGCTTTATCGTAGGCGGCCTTGACGGTGGTCAGGCGGTCGGTGAGAATGAAATCCACGCCGAGTTTGAGGAGGGATTTCACCTGCGCTGGGTCATTGCAACCCATAAAAGAGACCTTGACGCCGTTGTCGTGCAAGTACTTAATTTCCTCGGGCGGACAGCGCTTGATCAGCTGAATGAACTCACACTTATTTTCCACGGTCTGCTGAGCGTACTTACGGTGTTGCTCCGACGTCCACTCCTCAGACCATTTTCCGGTGCGGGACATATTGCAGATACGGATGCCTGGCGTCTGTTGGCGAAGCTTGGGAACCATTGACAAAGAGGTGGCTAAGAAAGCCTGGTGCAGACGACCATCCTTCTCCAAAATGCGGGCACATTCGAGCGCAGCGCCCCCGGAGACGTGGACATTCAGCCAGACGCCATCCCTGGGCAGGCAGTCGAGAACCTCCTGGAAAGTCGGAATCTGCGCAGGCGCGACCTCGGGACGGCGTTTCTTGAGAACCTTGAGCTTGCGCACCTCGTCAAACGTAAGATCGCGGATGCGTCCAGTGCCGTCAGTCAAGTTGTCAACCGTCCTGTCATGGAAGATGACGAGTTCGCCTGTCTTGCATCGTTGGATGTCGAATTCCACCATTGCCGCGCCGAGTTTGACCGCGCTCACAAACGCAGGAACAGTGTTGTTCGGGAAGTTTTCATTGTCGCCCTGGTGTGCGCAGATGCCTCCAGACGGCATTTGCGCCAAAAGCACGACTGGCAAAAACGCAATACAGAAAAGAATATGCTTCAACATTTTTAAACCTTATGCTTTCACTCAATTGGGTTATAAAAACGCCAAAAAGAAAGGAGGCTGCAAAAAAATACTCTAGCTGTCGTCAAACTGCTTTTCAAGTTCATTCCGAGTATTTATCACCAGCTTGCAATCGCTCCCCTTTTGACGCAAGCAGCAAAGCCAAACGCACATAGCTGAGGAAATGGACTTGCGGCCTGGCATTTGACTGTCCTGAATATAGAACTATCTTTTGCCTGGTTGGATTCTGATTGAATTTTTGGCAATGTTCGAAATCTTGATTTTGGCTGATAGCAGTACAGTTCCCTACATGCCCCGAGATGCCAGCCCTTACGCCAAAGGCATTTTCTATGACGCCGAAACTATGAACCAGCACCCTAGGGGGTTCCCATGTCCGAAAAGATTGGTAAGCCGATGCATATACTCCTCAACCAAATCTCCTGTAATCGTGGCGGTATTATTTTGTCAAAACACCTAATGAAGCATTGTCTTTTTCTGATTTTCTCCCTGTGTCTATCCCTTGCTCAAGCCAATTTGGCGCCCAATGGTGACTTTAGTCAGATAGATGGGGACAGTGCAGTTGGCTGGCTTCCCCAGCGTCGCTGGAAAGGCGCCAGCCATTACAGTGCCGTTCCCGGTGAACTGACCATTTCGCGCCCCGATGCCGACGACGGGGCTGGCGCCTTCCGCTGCCCCAAGTTGTCAGTGACAGGCGGCCAGAGCTACGACTTTTCCTGTCAGATGAAGGCAGACTTGGATAATACAGACAGCTATGCGGAATTCACTGTGAGCTGGTACGACCAGGCCAACAACCGCCTCGATCATAACTGCATTAAACGCCTGAAAGTCAGCCAGGACTGGAACGAACTGCGAAAAGTACTAATCGCCCCAAAAGATGCCGTGACAATGGACCTGTTCCTGGTGATGGGACGCAAAGGCAAAGCGGCATTCCGCAATGTGGTGGTCATCCAGGTAGAAACCGAAAAAACAGCCGCCAACCTGTTGCCGAATCCTGATTTTTCCAAGCTGATAAAGAATTATCCCGAGGGCTGGGAGCCAGCTTGGCGCTGGGCAGGAAAATCAGAATACAGGACGGAAAACGGCTGCGCCATTATCGAACGAAAAGAAAACGACAATGGCGCGGGAGCATACATCTCCGACCCAATCCCACTTCGCGATTGCGAATTTGTAATTGCCGGCGCGGAACTCATGACAGAACAGATGGGCGGGGAATGCTGGATCGCCCTGAATTTCCGTGATGCCAAGGACGCTGCTTGTCTGTCAGCAAACCTTCTGAAAATTAAGGAAGACACTGCTTGGCAAACCATTCGCAAGACAGTAGAAGTTCCCAAGGAAGCGGTAACGGTACGGATGCACCTGGTACTGGCAAATCGCGGCAAGGCAACATTTCGAAAACCTTTCCTTAGCGATCAGCTCCAAGATGAGGACGATTCTGCCGACACTGGCTCAATGATTCTGAACGGCAGCTTCGAAGAGGTTGACTTAAATCCGGAATTCTTGGACTGCTTCACGCTGGTGAAAGGCAAGGCAACACGCTCCAGCCAAGCCTTCCATGGTTTCCACAGCCTGGAATTGTCTCCGGGAGCAGAAATAATCTATGCCTATCCTGACGCTATCCCCCTGGCAGTGAAGGCAGAGGACAAACTCCACTTTTCACTCGCCGCAGCAGGCGAAGGCGAAGCTACTGCCACCCTGGAATTCCTTGACGACAAGGGCGCCTTCTGCAGCAAGAATGCCCTGGCCAATCGTCCGGCAGGTTATACTTTCGTGAACAAGACTCAAATAGTCACTATACCGCCCCAAGCTACTGGCGCTCGCCTGAGCCTGCGCAATTCCAGTGACAAGCCGGTTTGCGTTGACGCCCTGCACCTGGGAAAGCTGCCTTTTGCGCCTGACGAAATACTGGCAATTCCTCGGGAAATCGACGTGCCAGCAGCAAAGTGCGAAAATTTCAGCACAACCACAGTCGCTGATTACAATGGCGCACCCAGCATATTCATTGATGGGAAGCCAATGACCGGAGCCATCTTCACCCTCAGCAATCTGCGCCGGAACACCCGCAAGCCTTGGGTAACTTACATCAGAAAAATGCTCGACTACGGGAAATTTCCTGTAGTCAATATCGAGTGCCTCCTGACTCCGGAAAACTCCAGTGAAAAATACACCCTCACCACCGCATTAGACGATTTGGACGTGCAAATCCGCACAACCCTGGCAGAAATTCCTGATGCGCGCTTCATTATCTGGGCATTTATGGAACCCAGCCTTGCCTTTGCCGGCCAACATCCAGCGGGCGTCGTGCAACTGGAAGACCCGACTTTACGCTGGGCGGCGAGTGTGCCACCCTACAGTTACGGCTCAGAAACCTGGGGACGCCAGTGCAACCGCCGCCTCCAGGAGCTGATAACTGAATTAAGTCAAAAAGAATACGCGCGAAACATCATCGGCTTTTCTCCAGGAATGGGCAGCTGCGGTGAAAACAACCACTGGCACGCACGCACCGTCGGGGCACACGCACCCCAGGATTTCAGTCCCGCCATGACCAATTTCTTCCGCAAATGGCTGTTGCAGGAATACGGCGGCGATGTGGCAAAATTTGCTGCTGCATGGAACCGCCCTGCCCCATTCAATTTTAGTCAAGCGCAAGTGCCAACCTTGTTGCAGCGTGTCCCTAAAAAGCGGGGAGCATTCTACGATACGGATTTGCAGCGGCAAAGCCTGGACTACATCCGCTGTGATTCCCAAGTCATTCTGCACCGCGTACTTAAACTATGTCAGACAGTAAAGGAGCAATCAGACAACAAACTCTTCACCTTCGCGCAATTCGCCTATTTCACGGGATCGTATTTACACAAGGAATTACAACTTGCCCTAAAAAGTCCCTATTTGGACGGGTTGGGACCAGCTCCCCCATACATCAATCGAGGTCCGGGAGACGATATTATGGACCACGGGCCAGCGGAATCCATTCGCCGAAACGGCAAAGTCTGGCTCTTCCAGGCAGATGTGCGCTCCCATCTCGCCAGCGCTCACAACTGGCGCTATGGCAGAACCCACAACGAAGAAGAATCATTGGCCGTGTACCTGCGGGACTTAGGGCACTATATGACCACGGGCACCACGCCATACTACCTGAATTTCGAACGTTGGTTCGATACGCCCCGACTGCTGGGCTTGGCTTCCAGATTCAACGAATACCTGACTTTGGCAAGTTCATATCCCAGGCGTTCCGCCGCCGAAATCGCCGTGATTGCCGACCCGATGAGCCTGGGCGTGGGAACGGAGTTCAGCTACGTCCGCCGCATCATGCCGCCAATGCAGAGTTCACTGGAATACAACCGAACCTTAGAATGGCATCACCTCGCAGCACCATACGATTTCCTGTTGCTGGACGATTTGCTGGAAGCAAAGGACCTGAATCGCTACAAAGTGATCATCTTTGCGGCCAATTATGCAATCTCAACCAAACAACGCCAGCTGGTGGAGCAGCTATTGAAACAAAACCAGCGTACCTTGGTCTGGCTGTACGCTCCGGGAATCTACAACCATCAGGATGGAGAATTCCAATACGGCGCCCAGCATGCCGCCATCAGTGGCTTCCAGCTGGAAATGAGCGACAAAATACACGATTTAGCCATCAAGCTCCGCGACGGCAGCGAGGCGGGATTCTTCACCAGGGAAATCTACGGCGGCATCACACTGCCCGACAAGCCATTCATCCTGCGACGGGAAACATTCCGCCCCCGCCTAAGCGTCATGCCTGAACCTGGAGTGGAGATTTTCGGGCACTACCTGGAAGACGGGAAGCCAGCCGCTGCCAAGCGTGTACAAAAAACACACACTGACATTTTCTGGGGCTCCGCTGCCCTCAACAAGGAAGTGCTTACTGATATTCTCAGAGAAGCCGGCGTGCATTTGTACAGCGACAAACCCGCAGTTGTCTATGCCAACCGCAATTTCCTCTCCCTGCATACTCCCACTGCCGGCACACGACCCTTGAAGTTGCCCAGCAAGGCGGAAATCATCTACGATTTGTACAATGAGAAAATTTTGGCTGAGAACACCGATAGTCTGGAATTGGAAATGCCTGTCAATAGTACCTGCCTAGTATATTTTGGCGACAAGGCGAGTTTTCTGGAACGTCAAGCCAAAGTGCGTCAGGATTTGGCAGACCGCAATGGTGCGCTTCAGGCGGCAAAGCCTCAATTTGCTTACGCCCCTGCCCCTCCGCCCATGCGCGGCAAGGTGGCGAAAACCGATATTGAACATAGTCCGGACAATAGCGGCTTCATCCGGCATTGGCGCTTCTTGGGTCCCTTCCCAAATACTGAAAAAGAACCACGAGGCTGGGACGTCGACCACTTCCAGGGCGAAACTGCCAGCATCCAAGACTTTGCCAAAACCTACTCCGCAGTCTTCGACACCACTGGCGCCAACCGGGAAAGGGAAGCCATCGCCTGGTTCAATGGCGAAAAAAAGAAGAAAAGCCTAGAGCTGAAGTGGATTCCGGTGGAATTCTCCACTGGCACGGTGCGAGCATTGTATGAGGAAATAGAACTGCCCTTCTCTGATTGCATCACCTACTATCTGGCTTGCTATGTCAGTTCAGACACCACCAGAGAGGCATTGCTTACCGTGGGCAGCGATGACGGTGAAAAATGCTGGTTCAATGGCAAGCAGGTTACCAGCTTCTTTGCTTCTTCCCGGAGAATGCTCCCTGACAGCGAAAAGGCTGTAGTAACCCTGACCCCAGGCAGGAATCTTATCCTCCTGAAAGTCACTCAGGGTGGCGGCGGGGTGGGACACGCCGTGCGTTTCCTAGACCCCAAAACACAAAAACCTGTCCGCAATCTCCACATAACCTTAGAATGACTGAGGGTGGGCTACCCGTCCATAACCTATTTTTAACCACGGGTGGACACGGGGGGACATGTTTTTTTTATAGGGCTATTGCTTGGGCGGATGAGATTGCACGCGAGTCGGCTTCTGAAATTCAACAAAGGAATGGAATCATGATTCAAACCGTTACCGGCCCAAGAGAGCCGCATGAGTCCGGAGATACCCTAATCCATGAACACATCGTCTGCGTGTCACCGACGTTTTCCCGCGTCTTCGGAGAGGCGTGGTTTCCGCGCGAAAAAGTCATCGAAGCCGCCGCCGCCCAACTGCAACGACTGAAGGACAAATATCACGTCGGGCTATTCGTGGATGCCACTCCGCCGTGCCTCGGCCGGGACGTCCGTCTGCTTGAAGCCATTTCGCAACGCTCCGGCGTCTGCATCGTCGCCTCCTCCGGGATGTATTTTTATCCGGAATTCGGGCTGGACCGCCTGCCGCCAGAACTCTTTGCAGACTATTTCGCCGCCGAATGTGCTGACGGGATCGAAGGCACTTCAATCCGCCCTGGCATCCTCAAGTGTGCGGCAGAGGGCAACGCTTCGCTTGTCGGGGTGGAAGTCATGGGTCGGGTACAGAAACTGACCGGGCTGCCGCTCTTCGCCCACTCACGCGCCTCTCAGGAGACCGGCTGTGCCATGCTCGACATCTTCGAACGCTGCGGCGCGAACCTTGACCGGATCGTGATCGGTCACGCCGGAGATTCCGGGACTGCGGACTATGCGCGTAAACTGCTGCAACGCGGCTGCCTGGTCTCCATCGACCGGTTGTTTCGCGGAGGTACTGAACGCAAAGCCGCGATTCTGGCGGAATTGATCGCCGAAGGATATGAAGACCGTCTCTTCCTTTCACACGATTTCACCTGTTATCCGATTAAGGCCTGCGAAAAGGCGCATTCTCAACAGAATCCAGCGGAATTAGACGGACTTTGCTGCATATACGACGAAGTACTCCCCGTCTTGCGCAACCATGGCGTAACAGAAATGCAAATTCGCAAATTGCTGCAAGACAATCCGCGGCGCCTGCTTCATAACCACTTGCAATAGAAATTCAAATGAATATCAAGGCGATTGTCTTCGACGACCGCCACAACAGAAATCAATCAGCTGCTGATGCAATTCTACTCACGGTTTATTCGATGATGCTTTCCGCCCGGCGGATATACATATCCTGCTCGGATTTTGCCATTTCCGTAAATCGGACGTTCCAGCCGCAGACCCGAATCTGCAATCCACTGTATTTTTCCGGATTCTTTTGAGCTTCCTTGAGTTTGGCGGCGTCGAAAATATTGAAATGAATCGCGACCCCATTGCCGGCGAAATAGACCCTGAGCAGCTGCCGCCACGCAGCCAGTCCATCCGACCCTTTGACAGAACTGGGGTGCATCATCACGTCCAGCGGAAAATCGCCGGGGAAGGAAGCTGCGTCAATCGCCAAAGCAGACCGAAGCAGTGCAGTGACGCCGTTGACGTCAGCCCCCATGGCGGGCGAGGCGTTCTTGGACATTTCTTCGCCAGCAAAACGACCATCCGGCGTGGCGCCTGTTTTAGCGCCCTGATGGATGAATTGCTTGGCGCAATGAACGGTTGATTCCCAGACGCCGCCGCGACTGTTCGGACGGCCGTTGACGCGATTCCCGAGTGTCCTGGAAAGCATCTGAACAAACCGGTCCACCTCAGGAATGCCGTTGCCATAACGCTTTCGGAAAGAGAGAATTTTGCGATGCAGTTCTTCGTGTCCTTCCCAGTTCGCATTCAGGGCAGCGGCCATTTTTTCCAGGGAAATTTCCTCTTTCTTATACACCAGTTCCTCAATAACGGAAAGGGCGTCGATTGCCGACCCGAACCCCGTCGTGAGCAGGGAGGAGTTGTTGTAGTCGCAACCGTCATCGAATGCGTCCCGCCCTGTCCGCAAGCTGTTCGGAATAGTGGGCGAAAAGACGTTGGCGGGATTGAAGGAGGCGAGGTGCGCCTCGAAGTCATTGACCACCATGATATTGGCTTCAATTATCCAGTCAAGCTCCTGGATGTAGAGCCGATAGAACTCATCGAAGGAGTTCAGTTCATTCAATGGCGGCACTGGGACGCCGACAGGCTTTCCGGTCTGCTTATCAATGCCGTTGTTGAAGATCAGTTCAAAGGGCTTCAACATATTCAGATGGCCGACGCCCGTCGTGTTAGTATGGACTCTCCCGCGGCAGCCAAATTCATAGCAGCCCCGAATTAGGCAGGTGCGTGCATCTTCTTCCGTATAGCCATGAGAGGTCATAATATGCCGTATTCCCTCTTCTCCGACCAGCACAATGCTCTGATTTTGGTCACGAATCAGCGCGGTGACCTTGTCGATGAATTCATCCGGCGTGTTTGCGGCGATTTTAATCTGAATCTTCGGAGTCGGCAGATGCAGTTTTGCCGCCTCTTCCAGAATAAAATGCGTCAGATGATTGACTTGAGTGGAACCATCCGCCCGGGTGCCGCCCAGATAGCCCGGCTGCCCCCAGTAGTTGTCGATAGAGCCCCACTGCATGAAAAAGTGGTCAAACATTTCCCGCATTTGCGCATCAGTGAATGTGCCATCTTTCAAATCTCGATCATAAAACGGGGTCAGCAGCCAGTCTAAATTACCCAAGGAACGCACCTGAAGGTGATCCATGTGTTCGCTGAACATGAAATAGAGATAAATGGCCTGGAGCGCGTCAAAGAAATTCTGCGGCGGCCCGTCATGCAGTCTTTGCAAGGATGCGGCGACAAAATGACAGCGTGCGTTGTCGTGCACTTGCGCACGTTCGATAAATCGCTTGAGCATCCGCAGCATGGCTTCATATGTAATCCGGATGCCCTCAAAATAGGCCTCTTTGGCGGCGTCCAGGGTGCCGGCTGCGCGATGTTTTTCCCGCCATTCCATGGCATTGCGGAGCAGCCCGGGGAAGCCCAGCCGGAAGACCTCATCCCATTCAGGTACCGAATGGTCAAAATCAATCCAAATATTGGAGGCTCCGGACTGATTCAGCAGCCCCCACAATTCGCGCTGCTGCAAGGGAATCCGTTTCCGGAGTTCCGCCAGCAGCGGCGACATCGGACAAGGACGGCGCTTCCAGCAGGCAAAAGCCGGGAAAAAGTCATGCGGGTCTACCTCAATCTGAAGATTTTCAGTTAGAAATTCAAACGCTCGGGCTTTGATAATCGGCGCCGGAGCATCCAATTCAGCGAAACGCATGATCTCCTTAGCGGCGGTATCCTGATCGATTCCAGTGCAGGGGTCGAATTGAGGCGCCCGAAATTTCTTCCAGAGATACTCTTCATCCTGAGCGTAAGTTCCAAAAATCATTTTTCTCTTCCTGTTTTACGATTGGACTTCAGAGGCTCCCCTAGGCGGCGGTAAACGGGCTATGATGGGATGACTGTGCTTGCTTCTCCCTTTAATCTAATGAATTGATAACTTTTTTCACCCCGCAGGAACGGAGAATTTCCGCAGCACGCTCCAGCGTCTCAGCATCCGGCGACGGAACGTCAGGCATGGTATCCGGGTGGCCTACTGCCCGAAACTTGGAACGCGCCAACGAGTGATACGCCAGAAGACGTATTGCAGAGATGTTTTTGAATGGCGCCAGAAATTTTCCGGCTGCTTGCAAGTCGGTCGGCGCCATATTCTGTTCCGGCGCCAGCATCATCCGGATTTCAATATTTTTCCCGGTGGCGTCAAGTTTTTTCAGATTTTCCAGAATCAATTCGTTTCCGCAGCCGTTCAAGCGACGATGTTTTTCAGTATCAGCGCATTTGAAATCGTAAAGAAACAGATCGGTATACGGCAGAACACTTTCAAAAGCAGACCACGAGACATTGCCGCAGGTATCGACCGCGCCATGAATACCTTCATCCTTCATTTTTTTCAGCAGTTCCGCGCAGAATCCGCTCTGTAGCAGGGGTTCTCCGCCGGAAAGAGTGATGCCGCCGCCGTTGCCGTAGAAAATCCGGTCTTCAAGCAGTCTTGCTGCCGCTTCATTCACGGTGATAGTTCGACCAAAAAGCTCCAATGCGCCAGAAGGACACGCCTCGGTGCATTGTCCACAGGCTTTGCATGCCTGGCGGTCAAACTCATGAACGCCATTGATGGTCTTATGGCAGGAACAGACTTTGGCACATTCGCCGCAGCAAGTGCATTTCGGATAGTGAATCGCCAATTCCGGCTGTGGGAAACGGCTTTCCGGATTGTGGCACCAGATGCAGCGCAGCGAACAGCCTTTCAGGAACAGCGTGGTTCGAATCCCCGGACCATCATGCACGGCAAAACGTTTGATATCTATATAGCGGGCTTCGGTCACTTCTGCCTATCTCCTGCTTTAAGCAATTGCTTCCGCCTGGCGAATGAAAGTTTCCTGCGCTGCTGAATCCAAATCGGTGAAGCGGACATTCCAGCCGCAGACGCGAACCTGAAGATTCTCATATTTTTCCGGATGGCTCTGGGCATCGCGCAGGACTGCGGCGTCAAAGATATTGAACTGGATTCCGCTGCCGCCATGAGCGATGAAAGTACGGATGAGTGAAACCAGGATTTGCACCCCATCATCGCCTCGAACTGCGGAGGGATGAAGCATGATGTCCAGACAGGTGCCGCAGGGGAACTGCCGCATATCGACTTTCAGGACGGAATTCATCAATGCGGTAATTCCGTTCCGGTCCATGCCAATGACCGCATCCATATTTTTGGACATCGGTTCGCCCGCAAGGCGTCCAGAAGGCAGCGCACCAATCATTTTTCCCCGTTCAACAACCAATTGTCCATAGAGCGACGGGAAAAAAGAGCCGCCGCGACCATTGGGGAGATTGAAAAGGAGCTGGGAGACAAAAGAAGCGATTTCGACTGCAAGCGCATCGACCCGCGGATCATTATTCCCCCATTTTGCGTGGTTCCGCAATACCGTCGCGCGCAGTTTTTCATGTCCTTCCCAGTTGTCTTTCAGAATCTGGCGCAATTCCGGCAGGGTGCAGAGTTTCTGCTCATACACCAGAAAACGAACTGCTTCGAGCGAATCGACCGCATCAGCCAGGTAAGAGCAGACGCATCCGGTAGTATTGTACAACGCCCCGGCATCGGAAATATCGCGGGCTTTTTCCAGGCAGGAATCAAAAGTTCCGGAAAGCAGCGGCACGGGATTGACATATTTCCACGCCAGATCGCAAAGAGTCTGTTTCTCCTGCATGAGCGTACTGATTTTGCGGATTTGCTCCAGATAGCCGATTTTGAAATCCTCAAATGTAGCGTAATCCTTGCCGGAATTGATCACGCTGAGCAGAGGAATGGGCAAATAAATATGGGTGGAACCGGAACAGGAGATTTCCTTGCCTGCCACAGCCGGCTCATAACAGCCGATTGGCACGAAATTTGCGGCATCCTCCGGTGTCCGGCCATGCCGGATCAGCCCTGCAACGACGACATCGTAATTGAGCGAAACGATAGCGGTTCGACCATCACGAATGCAACGGGCGTACAGCTCGGCGAAATCCTGCGGCATATCCTCCCGAACCAGCACGGAGAGTTTCGGATCAACCGTATTCATTTCATAATACGTTTCCATTCCCAGATAGGAAAATTCATGGTTCTTCCGGTGTTTGGGAAAAAGATAAAGTTTCACTCTCTGCCGTGGCTTAGAGGGGCATCAAGAAGCGGTCGGAGTTCTCCGCCGTACTTTGGAAATGCCCTTCCGGCAAGGGCTTTCACGGCA
>FZPS01000068.1_pt99 | contig 14851 bp, 14 predicted proteins | sample 1817821 | NCBI WGS metagenome assembly FZPS01 (sample SAMEA104158645, study PRJEB21678) | metagenome | place: Germany | collected 2015-04-21 | reverse complement strand
GTATGTAATAAATGAGGTGTTATTATGGAAAGAATATTGCTTGACAGTTTTGACAACATAAAATTAAGCGTCAACTTGTGGGATAAGGTGGAATCACCTAAAGCTTGCATAGTTATTTCTCACGGCATGGCAGAGCATCCAGACAGATATGACGACTTTGCACTTTTTCTTAACTCTAAAGGATATATTGTCGCTGCTGACGAGCATAGAGGACATAGAAACAATGCTATTGGCAAAGTAAACGGTCAAACGCAAGGCGATAGCTGGAATCAAACTCTTAAAGACATTGATGCCCTTGTAGATTATATGAAAAAAACCTACAAGCTAGATGTAGTTTTATTAGGACACAGCTATGGAAGTTTCTTATCTCAACGCTATATAGAGATGCATTCAGATAAGCTTGTTGGTTGTGTATTAAGCGGCACAGCTTACATGAAGTCAGCGCTTGTAGGAATGGGACTTAAAATAGCTAGTTTGCAAAAAGCCATATTTGGCGAAAAGAAAACAGGCAAGCTAATCAATAAAATGAGCTTTGGCGCATACAATAAGCCTTTTGTGGACGATGGTCTTGAATTTGCATGGTTGTCTAGAGATAAGCAACAAGTAATTAAGTATCAAAACGATAAAGATTGCGGCTATGCGCTCAGCATTGGCTTTTATTATTACTTTTTCAAAGGCGTTATGGAAATGTACGGCGAAGACGCTAACTCCATAAGAAAAGATTTCCCCATTATGATAGCGGTAGGCAGTGATGACCCCGTTAATGGAAATATGAAAAACGCTCATAAACTTAATGATTTTTACAAAGGCTTAGGACTTGACCCTGTATACAAAATATATGAAAAAGCAAGACATGAGATATTAAATGAAATAAACAATAAGGAAGTCTACAATGATATCCTGGAGTTTATAGATAATCTGTTTGCGTGAAAGGAGAATTCATGAAAAAACTATTAGCGGTTTTTGCCTTAGCGCTGGTATGCATATTTGTCTTTACCTCTTGTAATCCAAGCGAAGTAGAAGAAGATTTACAGCCCCTTCCAGCAGTTACTATTTCCATATCTAACGCTGAGGAATTGGCAGATATAAATAACTATTTAGGAGCAAAGTATATAAATTATACTTTTTCCCTTGAAAAAGATATAGATATCTCAACCTTTACCCAGTGGCAACCTATAGGAAACATAGATCAGCCTTTTATGGCCACATTTTTAGGCAACGGCAAAACGATATCAAATCTTACCTATATAGGAATGGACACCGAAGGTAAACCCACAGTAGCTAATCTTACAAACAATGTAGCTTTGTTTGGTGTGACAAAAAATGCCAAAATTGTTGACCTTAATCTTACCGATATAGAACTTAATCTTTATACTTACGGTGATTATTTTCATACAGCAGGATTAGTAGCTTATAACATTGGCGACAGTGAATTTTCCGATATTACAATTACAGGAAATATTAACTTGTCTAATATTTATTACTATAATACCACTTATGGTATGGACGGCAAAGTACAAGACGACAAGGTAATAACTTGTAATACTACACAGTACATTGGTGGTCTTGTGGCTTATTCGTCAGGAAAAACATTTATTAGCAATATAGATGTTGATATAGACATAAGCAACAAAAATTATAAAGCTATCTACGAAGTGGAAAAAGAAGAAGTGGACGGAGAAGCCATAGTAGTGGACGAAGGTTATTATGTACATTCTTATTCCACGCCACTGCCTAAACAAACAATGGCAGGCTTTTTGGGCGGCTATATTAGAAATGGTGCAGTAATTAGCGATGTAATAGTTAGCGGCGACATGGAAGTTTTTGCCAAATCTGTTTATGGAGCGCCGTCTATTGCAATACTTATAGGAAGCAAAGCTTTAGAAATTACATCAAATACATCTAACCTAACGCTAATAGGTAGCGAAAAAGTGGCAGGCGCAGGCTCTATAGCGCTGTTAGACAGCTCAAAAGCTAGCAATATAACTGTAGATTTATTTAACATTAATGCAGAGCCTATTGGCGGCTCAGTTAAAAACATCAGCATAGGCGGTATTGTTAGCTACTGCAATGACAGAGCCGAACTTACAGATAGCAAAGTAAAATTCTTTAACGCTAAAACGACGATAAAAGATAAGATAGAACTTGGCGGAATTGCTGGTGTTGTCAGAGATGCTAAAATAACAAAAAATGAGGCAAAAGGCGTATTTACTATTGATGAAAGCAGGGTAAACAAACAAAGTTATCTAGGATGCGGCAGCATAGTTTATGGCGCTTACGGCAACGCAGTTATAAAGCAAAATAAAGCCGAAATAGAAATTACTTTAAAAGATGGCGATACATCGCTAGTGGCATTTGATATAGAGTATGGCACAGCAGTTGACACGCCTTATGTCAATGAAGACGGAAAGCCCGTTGGAAGATTTGCATCAAGTAAAAATGTTAAAGATTATGTAGAAGTTTTTGTCGCCAAAGAAAAAGCCAATGAAATTACGGCATATTATCATGATAGTGAAGGAAGAGAACTTGGCAAGGTAGTATTTAGTATAGACGATAACCTTTATACTCAAGACGGACCAAATTGGTCTAAGTACATGTCAGTCTACTATGTAGAAAAAAGTGGTTTAATAAACGCCAGCGGCACAGTTTTGGAGCTTGGCGGCAAAAGTTTTGCAGGCTATAAACAGGTAACAGGAGTGCCTGAAATAAGCGACAACATTGTGCTTTAATTATAAGAGGTTAGTTATGAAAATTAAATTAAGAGATGATTTTGTAGAGTTTGAAAGTGGAATTACACTTATGGATATAGCAAAATCTATAAGCCAAGGGTTAGCAAGAAATGCTCTTGTAGCTAAAGTAAATGGCAAGCTTACAGATTTGAGCGCAAAGATTTATGAGGATACAGAAGTAGAGTTTTTGTCATTCCAAGATGACGAAGGCAAAAAAGCATATCGTCATAGCTCGTCGCACATTCTTGCTCAAGCGGTAAAGCACCTTTATCCTGATGTTAAAGACGCCATAGGTCCAGCTATTGAAAATGGTTTTTATTATGATTTTGACTTCATAACCCCTTTGGATAGAGAAAATGGGTTGGCTATGATTGAAGAAGAAATGAAAAAAATAATCAAAGCCGACTATCCATTTGTAAGAAAAGAAGTTTCCAAGCAAGAAGCTATGGAGATGATGAAAAATGAGCCGTATAAGTTAGAGCTTATTGAAAATCTGCCCAGTGACGCAACCATAACTTTGTACTCACAAGGTGATTTTGTTGACCTTTGTTCAGGTCCGCATGTGCCAAGCACAGGATATATTAAGGCTATTAAATTAACTAGCGCAACAGGAGCGTATTGGCGCGGGGACGAAAAAAATAAAATGCTCACTCGCATTTATGGCACAAGTTTTGATAAAAAATCTAACTTAGACGCTTATTTGCAAGCTGTTGAAGAAGCTAAGAAAAGAGACCATAACAAACTAGGCAGAGAAATGGAAATTTTTATGACAGACGAAAACATAGGACAAGGTCTGCCGCTTCTTATGCCCAAAGGTGCAAAACTTATGCAAATTTTGCAAAGGTTTGTGGAAGATGAAGAAGCGCGCCGCGGATATGTCTTAACCAAAACACCCTATATGGCAAAGAGAGAACTTTATCAGCTTAGCGGGCATTGGGAGCATTACAAAGACGGTATGTTTTTGATAGGCGACCCAGATGGCAAAGGAGAAGTGCTTGCGCTAAGACCTATGACTTGTCCTTTCCAATACTCTATATACAATAATGGTTTAAAGTCTTATAAAGATTTACCTATTAGATATGCCGAAACTAGCACACTTTTCCGCAATGAATCTAGTGGAGAAATGCATGGACTTATTAGGGTAAGACAATTTACTATTTCAGAAGGCCACCTTATTTGTATGCCAAGCCAGTTAGAGAAAGAATTTAAAGGCTGCTTAGATTTAGCTATGTATATGCTAAAATGTTTAGGATTGCTTGAAGATGTGTCTTTTAGGTTTTCTAGGTGGGATGCTGAAAATACTGAAAAGTATATAAATGAGCCAGAGCAATGGAACTATGTAGAGAGTGAAATGAAACGAATACTTGACAGCGCTGGTATTAAGTATCAAGAATCCATTGGAGAAGCGGCATTTTATGGCCCTAAATTAGACATTCAAATAAAAAATGTGTTTGGCAAAGAAGATACGCTAATAACTTTGCAAATAGATATGTTTTTGGCTGAGAGATTTGATATGACTTATGTTGATGAAAACAATACAAAATCTCATCCATATATAATTCATAGAACTTCGCTAGGTTGCTATGAAAGAACGATAGCGCTGCTAGTAGAGAAATATGCAGGCGCATTTCCGCTTTGGATGGCGCCTACTCAAGTTAAGGTAATATCTCTAACTGACAGAACGGCGGAAACTGTCAAAGATATTGCCGGAAAGCTAAACAGCGCAGGCATAAGAGCAGAATACGACAGCCGCAATGAAAGTATGAAATATAAAGTTCGCGATTTTCAGCTTAAGAAAATACCATATGCATTAATTGTTGGAGACAGAGAAGTAGAGCAAAATGTGGTAGCAGTAAGAGATAGAAAAGAAGGAATGGTGGGCACAATGTCGCTTAATGACTTTATAGTTAAGCTACAAAAAGAAATTAAGCAGCAAATTAGTTATTAATGCTTGACAAAAGGCATAAAATAGCATAATATATTTATTGTAAAGTAGATGCAATCTCACCTAAGACGATTAAGTCAATGGTTTCTAATAAGTTATTTAGATTAGGATGCGTATTTACTTTACGCATCTTTTTTAATTAAGGAGGGTATGGATTATATTTAAAGAATTAATGATTAATGACCAAATCTATGACAAAGAGGTAAGACTCATAGCCAGCGATGGTTCGCAATTGGGTATTATGAGTAAAGCTGAAGCGCAAAAAATTGCCGATGCAGCCAATTTGGATTTGGTAAAGGTCGCGCCCAATGCAAGACCTGCGGTATGTAAAATTATGGATTACGGCAAATACCGTTTTGACGAAATAAAAAAGGGTAAAGAACTTAAAAAGGCCCAAAAAATTATTGAAGTCAAGGAAATCAGGCTTTCTCAAACCATTGATGTTGGCGACATCAATACAAAGTCTAGGAGAGCAAGAGAATTTTTGAATGAAGGCAATAAAGTCAAGGTTAATCTAAGGATGTACGGCAGACAGCAAGCGCATCCAGAAGTGAGCATGGAAGTGCTTAATAGATTTGCTGAGATATTAGCAGACATTTCCACAATAGATAAACGCCCGACAACAGAAGGAAGAAATATGTTCTTAATTCTGTCGCCTATTAAAAAGTAAATAAATTAACAGAATAAAGGAGAACTATACTATGCCAAAAATGAAATCCCATAGTGGCGCAAAAAAGCGTATGAGAATAACCGGAAACGGCAAAATCAAAAGAGCAAAACAAAATAAAAACCACATTCTTACCAAGAAAACTACCAAGAGAACAAGAAATCTCCGCAAAGGCGGTTATGTAGATAAGACACAAGAGAAAACAATGACCACATTGTTGAGCGGTCAGAAGTAGGAGGTTGTTATGAGAATAAAAAGAGCGGTAAATGCAGCAAAGAAAAGAAGAAAAATACTAAAAAGAGCCAAAGGATATTTTGGCGCAAAATCAAAATTATACAGAATAGCTAACCAAGCTGTAATGAAGAGCGGTCAATATGCTTATGTTGGCAGAAAGCTTAAAAAGAGAGATTTCCGCAAACTATGGATAGCTCGTATAAACGCAGGCGCTAGAATTAACGACATTAGTTATTCTAGATTAATGCACGGTCTAAAGCTTGCCAATATAGACCTAAACCGCAAGATATTAGCTGATATTGCAGCAACAGACGCAAGCGCGTTTGCCGAACTTTGCGGAAAGGCGAAAGAGGCACTAAGCGCAGCAAAATAGTTAAAGCAAAATGCCTTCGCCCCAAAGTGCGCGCGAAGGCATTTTTAACATAAAGGGAAATTATGCTTATTACATCGACGCAGAACAGTAAAGTTAAAAGACTAAGAAAGCTTTATAAGGACAAGAAATTGCGCTTATCTTTGGGCGTGTTTGTTTGCGAAGGTGTAAATTTAGTTAAGGATATCCCAAAAGATGTTGTGATAAAGGAGCTTTTTTTTAAGGAGAGCCAATATAATAAGCTTGCATATATTGCAGAGCAAAAATCTTGCCAAGTTTATATTTTGCCAGACAGCATTTTTGACAGCGTTTGCGATACAGTAAGTCCAAGCGGTGTGATTGCTGTAGTAGAGAGAACAGCTGTTAAAGAACTTAGCGGTGAAATCATTATACTTTTAAGCGGTATTGCTGACGCTGGTAATTTAGGAACTATTTTCCGCACCGCAGCAGCTTTAGGTGTTGATGACATAGTCTGTATGGATTGTTGTGACGCTTTTGCGCCAAAGACTATAAGAGCTAGCATGGGTGGAGTTTTTTACTTGAACATTATAGAATGCACACAACATAATGTAGATAAATATCTAAATGGGTACGGTATTATTTCCTTAGATATGAGTGGAGAAAGTATTCACAGCTACCAAAGAAAAGGAAAAATTGCTCTTGCTGTGGGCAACGAAGCTCATGGCGTGGCAGAGTTTATTAAAAAAAGAAGTAAAAAAATAATTTGCTTGCCCATGACAGAAGGCAGAGTAGAAAGCCTTAATGCCGCTGTTAGTTTGGGCATTGCGTTGTATTTGATTAAATAAGCAAGGGAGGTAACCAAATGGCTGGACATAGTAAATGGTCTAACATAAAAAACAAAAAAGGCAAAATGGATGTTAAAAGGGGCAGTATTTTTACCAAAATAGGCAGAGAGATTGCAGTTGCTGTAAAGACAGGCGGTCCTGACCCTAATACAAACGCCCGTTTGCGCGATGTTATTACCAAAGCAAAAGCCAATAATATGCCTAATGACAACATTAATCGCTCCATAAAAAAAGCTAGCGGAGAGCTTAACTCAGTAAACTATGAAGAAATGCTATATGAAGGCTATGCGCCAAGCGGTATAGCAGTTATTGTAGAAGCGCTCACCGACAACAAAAACCGCACGGCAGGCGAAGTAAGGCACGCCTTTGATAAAAATGGCGGCAATCTCGGCACAACGGGGAGCGTATCATACCTATTTAAAAAGAAAGGCGTAATAGTTATTGAAAAAGGCGACTTTACCGAAGACGATATTATGATGCTTATATTAGAAGTAGGCGGCGACGATATAATAACTGAAGATGAAGTTTTTGAAATTCATACCATGCCGCAAGACTTTAGCGCAGTTAAGGATGTTATAGAAAAAGCAGGTTGTATTATTTTATCCAGCCAAGTAGAATATGTGCCCGACGATTTAATTACCCCTAACTCAGATTCAGTAGAACAAATACAAAAACTTATTGATATGTTAGAAGATAATGACGATGTTCAAAATGTTTACCATAATGCAGATTTGCCTATGGAAGAGGAGGAGGAATAATGGTTGATGTCTATACGCTTTGCAAAAAGGCAAAGCTTGCAAGCAATAAATTTTCTTCTTGCACTAAAGATGAAAAAAACTTTTTGCTAGGCAAGATAAAGGAAGCTATTATTGATAATGTTGACGCCATAAAAGAAGCCAACAGTCTTGACCTTAAAAACGCTGAAGAAGCTAAGATTAAGGGAGCTTTTTTAGATAGGCTCACACTGACAGATGCCCGCATACAAACTATGCTAGACGGTATAGACGATGTCATTGCATTACCTGACTATGTAGGTATGGTAGAAAAAGAAGAAATATTAAAAAACGGAATTTTACTTAAGAAAGTAAGAGCGCCTTTAGGCGTTGTTGGCATAATTTATGAATCTAGACCAAATGTTACAGTAGATGCTGCTATTTTATGTATAAAATCAGGCAATGCCGTTGTGTTAAAAGGCGGTAAGGAAGCAATTAATACAAATAGGTTGCTAACGCAAATTATGAAAAATGCTTTCAAAGAGAATGGATTTAATCCTGATTTGATTGCTTTTATTGATGGCATAGATAGAGAGCTTACTCATCAGATGTTGCTTATGGGCGATTTTATCGATGTAGTAATTCCAAGGGGCGGAGAAAAACTTAAAAAATATGTTCTAGGCGCAGCCACTATGCCAGTAATTGCATCAAGCGGCGGCAATTGTCATATTTTTGTGGAAAAGTCAGCAAGTCTTGATATGGCAGTAAGCGTTATAGAAAACGCAAAAGTTAGCCGCCCGTCAGTATGCAATGCTTTGGAAACTATTTTGATAGAAAGAGCTGTTGCAAAGGAGTTTTTGCCAAAGATTTTAGATAATTTATCCCAAAAAGGCGTGGAAATTCGCGGCACTAGAGAAGTTAAAGATATCTATAACAGCACAGTCATTGTAGATGGCGAAGAGTTTTTTACTGAGTATGAAGATTTGATTGTAAAGGTAAAGGTAGTTGAAGATATAGAAGAAGCTATCTTCCACATAAATAATTATGGCACAGGACATAGCGATGGCATAATTACGAATAATGCAAACAAAGCAGAGCAGTTCTCTAAAGAAGTGGACAGCAGCGCCGTTTATGTCAATGTAAGCACAAGGTTTACAGATGGTTATGAGTTTGGATTGGGCGCGGAAATGGCAATTTCTACTCAAAAACTACATGTTAGAGGCCCAATAGGTTTGCAAGAACTAACTTCCTTAAAATATGTGCTTTCCGGCAATGGGCAAATAAGATAGTTTGTTTGCAAAAAGGGTATTATTATGATACAATAATAGCCGTTAAAAATAGCAAAATACAACTACAATATGAGGAATAAATGAGAAGAATAGGAATTCTTACCAGTGGCGGAGATGCACCCGGAATGAATGCCGCAATCCGCGGCGTTGTAAGGTACGCAAACAGCCTAAGGCTTGAAGTTTATGGTATACAGTGCGGATATGACGGTATGCTTAAAGGTGACATCATAAAGATGGATAACCGCTCTGTTTCTGACATAATACATAAGGGCGGCACTATGCTTATGACATCACGCTGTCCTGAGTTTATAGACATTAAGTATCGCAAAAAAGCTAATGCCGTTTTGCAAGCCTATGGCATAGAAAGCTTCATTGTAATAGGCGGAGATGGTTCGCTTAGAGGAATGCGTGATTTTTATAACGATTTTGGCACGCCTTGCGTAGGAATCCCAGGTACAATAGATAATGATTTGGCTTATACCGACTATACACTAGGCTTTGATACAGCTGTAAATACCGTGCTTAACGCTATCAATAATGTAAGAGATACCATGACAGCGCACAATCGCGCCTGTATTATAGAAGTTATGGGCAGAAAGTGCGGAGATTTGGCAATGCACGCAGGCTTAGCTGGCGGCGCAGAGATTATTTTAGTGCCCGAAATGCCCATTGATGTGGCAAGGATTCGTAAAGAAATCGTTTATGACAAAATTAAAGGTAAAAATTCCGTCATAATAATATTAGCCGAAGGCGTATGTTCTTGCGCCAGTCTAAAAGAGCAGATATTGGCAGGCGATGTGGACGATATACAGATACGAACGGTAAAACTTGGCTATATTCAGCGTGGCGGCACGCCGTCAATGGCAGACAGAGTGCTAGCGTCAAAGTGTGCAGTAAGAGCGGTGGACTTGTTAGTTTCTCCCAATTGCGGCGGACGGGTAGTTGGCATAAAAGACAATAAAATTATGGACATGGATGTGGATACAGCGTTATCTATTGAAAGAAAATTTGATACAAATTTATATAAAATAGCTACAACATTAGGAAAATAAATATATTGGAGGCAAACATGAAGAACTTAGTTGGAGCCTGTGTTTTCGGGCAATCTGGAGGACCTACATCGGTTATTAACTCAAGCGCTGCTGGCGTATTTTTGGAAGCGTTAAATCAAAAAAATATAACCAAAGTTTATGGCGCAGCCCACGGCATTAAAGGTATTTTGGAAGAAAATTTATATGTTATAAATGAAGAAAGTAAAGAAGAGCTAGAACTGCTAAAATATACTCCGTCATCAGCTCTTGGCAGTGTCAGATACAGACTTAAAAATGTAGGAGATGATGAAACTGACTACAAGAGAATTTTGGAAGTATTTAAAAAATACAACGTAAGATACTTTTTCTACAATGGCGGAAACGATAGCATGGATACCTGCAACAAAGTTAGCAAATATTTGCTAAAGAGCGGTTATGATTGCAATATAATAGGCGTTCCTAAGACCATAGATAATGACTTATACGGCACAGACCATTGCCCGGGTTATGGTAGCGCGGCAAAGTATATTGCTACCACCTTAATGGAGCTTAACTTGGACGCTACAGTATACGATAAAGGGCAAATTACCATTGTGGAAATAATGGGAAGAAACGCAGGTTGGCTTACTGCTGCAAGTCAGCTAGCTAGCTATAAAGGCTTAGGCCCTGACCTAGTGTATTTACCTGAAAAAGCTTTTGATATAGATAAATTCTTAATAGATGTTAAGAAAGTAGCTGACGAAAACAATGGCAAGTGCATAGTTGCGCTTAGCGAAGGAATAAAGACAAAAGATGGCGAATATGTAACTGAAGCTCTTGTCAATAATGCAAATCTATCCAAAGATAGTTTTGGTCATGCGCAATTAGGCGGAGTTGCGGCTGTGCTAGCAGAACTTGTCAAAGAAAAAATAGGAGGCAAGGTAAGAGCTATTGAGTTTAGTTTGATGCAAAGATGCGGAGCGCACCTAGCAAGTAAAGTTGATGTGGAAGAAGCATTTAATGCTGGCAAATATGCTGTTAAATACGCTTGTGAAGGCTACACCGACAAAATGGTTGTTTTCAAAAGAGCAGAGGGCGACAAGTATGACATCAGCTATGAACTAATGGATATAGAACTTGCGGCAAATACTGAAAAGAAAGTACCGCAAGAATGGATAAAGCCAGATAATACTGGACTTACTCAAGAATTTGTAGACTATGCTTTACCGCTTATTCAAGGCGACTGCAAAGCAACATTAGTAGACGGTTTACCCCGTTTTGCTAAATTAAAAAAGGTTAAGGTTAGCAAGTGAAAAAAAAGCTTGTAAAAAAGCTGAATAAAAAACAAATAATTTTACTATGCGTGGCGGCAGCACTTTTGCTTGCCGCTATTGCCTTGTCTATTGTTTTGCCGCTAGCGTTAAAAAAAGATAATGGCATACCTAAACCTTATGTAAACGACTTTGACCAAACAAGCGATATGTATGTTACGGTATCTTGGAAAAAAGTTAAGGGAGCGCTAGGATATAGCTTACAATATGTCTATGGCAATGTGCAAAATGAAGATGATATTGTCACAGTAAAAACCGAAGGACTATACTATCGCATTGAACGACAAAAGGATGTACTGGCTTATAGAGTAAAAGCGCTTTCAAACGATAGAGATAGCGACTTTAGTCCTTGGCAATATTTTAATGTAAATCCGCTTAAATTAGATGCTCCTCAAAATGCTACTCTAAATAGAGACGGCATTCTTAGCTGGACCAATGTAAAGTATCAAGACCGTGGAGTGCTAAAAACAGTACCTACCTATGTGGTGGACTTGATGTTTGAGGGAGAATATTTTGATGTGGCAAAATATACAGGCACTAAAACGGAAACCAATGTGTTAAAAGGCTATGTTAAAGGTTGGCTGTTGAATCTTATGTCGCATTATGATGAAGAAACAGACACTTGGAAAGACATTACATTAACGGTAAGAATAAAATGCCTAAACTATTATGATTATGGCGGAATTAAGACGGAAAAAGGGTATGAATTTCTGTATAAAGCCTATGATGAAAGTGAATATTATGAAAAAGAAATTACTATAGATGAAAATTTATTCAAAAGCATAAAAGGATAAAATGATAAGGAATGATTTAAGAAATATTGCCATTATCGCCCATGTCGACCATGGTAAGACAACGCTAGTTGACGGTATGTTAAAGCAAGGCGGAGTATTTAGAGATAACGAATATGTGCCTGCGCGTGTAATGGACAACAATGATATTGAAAGAGAACGCGGTATAACTATACTAGCAAAGAATACATCAGCTATCTATAACGGAATAAAAATTAATATTGTAGATACTCCGGGACACTCTGATTTTGGCGGCGAAGTAGAGCGGGTCTTAAAGATGATTAATGGCGTTGTGTTGCTAGTGGATTCTTATGAAGGTCCAATGCCGCAAACGCGTTTTGTGTTGCAAAAAGCGTTGGAAATGAACCACAAAATAATAATTTGTATCAACAAGATTGATAAACCAGACGCGCGCTGCAGCGAAGTTTTAGAAGAAATTTATGAACTGCTTATAGAGCTTAATGCAAGCGACAGCCAGCTAGATAGCCCCATTGTCTATTGCAGCGGCAGAGCAGGAACGGCAACATTAGATCCAGAAGTTAAAGGCGTTAATTTAGTTCCGCTGTTTGATACAATAATAAATCACATTGACCCGCCCAAAGGCGATGAAAACGGGCCTTTACAAATCTTAGTTTCTTCCATAGATTATAATGATTATGTAGGCAGAATAGCTATTGGCAGAATTGAAAGAGGGGAAATGTATCCCAATATGGAAGTTGCCATTTGCGACTATTATTCCGACAATGTCTATAAAAGTAAAATTACTAATATATACCAATTTGACGGACTTAGTCGAATGGCGGTGGATGTGGCAAAGGTTGGCGATATTGTAAGCTTTAGCGGTATAGAAGATATTACTATAAGTCAAACAATTTGCCACCCAAGCAAAATTGAAGCATTGCCCTTTGTAAAGATAGGTGAGCCCACATTGCAAATGCTTTTTTGCGTCAATGACAGTCCTTTTGCAGGCAAAGAAGGTAAGTTTGTCACCAGCAGGCACTTGCGCGCGCGCCTTTTTAAAGAGCAGTTAAAAGATGTGTCCATAAAAGTGGAAGATGGCTCTACTGCTGATGAGTTTATTGTGAGCGGTAGAGGGGAGATACATTTATCTATACTCATTGAAAATATGCGTAGGGAAGGGTATGAATTTCAAGTTGGCACACCGCGTGTTATATATAAGACCATAGACGGCAAAAAATGTGAACCTATCGAAAAATTGACAGTAGATGTGCCCAATAATTGCGTTGGAGCAATTATGGAAAGCATGGGCAAGCGTCAAGGTGAGCTTATTAATATGACCGCTAATGAGAACAGAACAAAACTAGAGTTTTTAGTTCCGTCTAGGGGGCTGCTTGGATATCGTAGCGATTTTATGACTCAAACCAAAGGCGAAGGTATACTAAATAGTGTATATGATAGTCATAAATCTATGAAAGGAACTATGCCAAGGCGGCCTTTTGGAGCGTTAGTTGCTTTTGAAACAGGCGAAGCAGTCACATATGGGCTTTATAATGCTCAAAATAGGGGAGTTCTTTTTATTACACCAGGTACGCAAGTGTATGCTGGCATGGTGGTAGGATATTCTCCTAAAAATGAAGATTTGACAGTTAATGTATGTAAGCGAAAACATGTAACAAATATGCGCGCGGCAGGTGCAGATGATGCACTTAGGTTAGAGTCGCCCAGAATTCTTAGCTTGGAAGAGTGCATAGGATTTATAGAACCAGACGAAATACTGGAAGTCACACCCAAGAGTTTAAGAATAAGAAAGACAATATTAGACCACTCTGAAAGGGCTAGAAAAGCCACTAAAGAGAAGAGAGCGGAATAAATGATAGATATATTCTATTGATTTTTTGACAAAATTGTAGTAAGATATCTATTAAATATATTATTAAAAGTTGACTGAGGTAAATATGGCAAAAAAGACACAAAAAGTAGGATTGCTGGCACACATGACCTTTGATAAAGAGGCAAGGGATGATGGACAAATCTCCCCAGCGATTGAAGGTGGACGCATAAGGTACTTTTTTGCATTGTTTTCCAAACATAATGGCGATTTATTGCTTCCTAGTTTATTGTTTTTAATATCTGCAATACCGCTATTTGGCAGTTTTATCTTTTTTAGATTATATGGTCCTGAACGATTGCTGTACGCTATGCTAAAAATTACAAAAATACCATATCTTATGACCAATGTTGGTATTGGTATTAGCGCAGGAGCTGATGTGGTTAGCTTAAAAGCCGATATGCTGATGGTCTATCAATTATTATTTGTAGCAATTGGAATTGGCGTATTCTTTATGAGTATAGGCCTATCTGGTATGTTAAGATTGTCAGCAAAATTTATATGGAAAGACAGCTTTATAACAAAGAGAGATACCTATGGCAATCATGTTCCGCGCACTGTGGTAGAGTTTTTTGAAGGTGTAAAGAAATGTTTCCCACAAATGCTAGTTTGGGGCGCTATAGCTATGATATTCGTCGCAGGGGTAGGCAATGCCATTGTTTACTTTGTGCAAAAATTATGGTCGCAAACAGTAGGCGGCGGCGATTATGTTTTGCTTATTTTGGCTTGCATTATAGGCGTTTTTAGCTCTATATTTTTACTATATTTAGCTCCCTTTATTGTAATGTATGATATGCCTTTTTTTGCGAAGGTAAAAAATTCTGCAATACTTACTATTCAAATGTTTGTACCCAATATTTTTATATTGGCAGTAGTGGCAATTCCGTTGATAATTGTGGCGATATCGGGCGGTTTTATCAATGTTATTTTTGTGGCGCTCTTGATTGTTTTTGGCGCAAGTTTTTATAGTCTTTTGACCACTAATTATGTTCAATATTATGCTGAAAAAATAATCAATCCTATTTATTCTGCTCAAGTTTCCAAAAAGCGCAAGAAAAAGAAAAAATGATGTGTCCCTTACAGAAAAAAGACTAGTTGACATAACACTATGTTATAT
>FZPS01000023.1_pt221 | contig 14851 bp, 17 predicted proteins | sample 1817821 | NCBI WGS metagenome assembly FZPS01 (sample SAMEA104158645, study PRJEB21678) | metagenome | place: Germany | collected 2015-04-21 | reverse complement strand
GGGCTGGGCACTGTCAGCGAAATTGATGAGCTGAATATTCTGCAGGCCACATTTCTGGCAATGCGGCGGGCTTTGGAAAATCTGCCGGAGCCCCCTGATATTTGCCTGATCGATGGAAATCTGGAAATTCCCAGCCTGCCCTGGCCGCAACGGGCCGTTGTCGGAGGCGACAATCTATCGATTTCCATCGCGGCAGCTAGCATCGTGGCTAAGGTGGAAAGGGACAGGCTTATGGACAAGTACCATGAAATCTATCCTGTGTACAATTTTGGACAGAATAAGGGATATGCTACTAAAGAGCACCGGGAGATGATTGCAAAGCACGGACGCTGCCCACTGCACCGCGATTCCTTCAAGTTGGCAGGGGGCCTATGAACCTAGGCGAAAAGCTGGCCAGGGAGTACTTGGCCGGGCAGGGCCTCAAATTCGTCGCAGCCAACTATCGGATGCGGATCGGTGAAATTGACCTGATCATGGAAGACGGCAAGTACCTGGTCTTTATAGAGGTTAAGTTCCGTACATCGGAAAGATGGGGAACCGCCCTCGAGCAGGTAACTGCGGCGAAGATGCAGAAGATCAGGCGGGTGGCAGAAGCCTTTTTGCAGAATTACGACAGGTTTCCCGGCGAGGTGCCCTATGTGCGTTTTGATGTGATCGGAATCAGCCCTGCCGGGGCTGGTTACAGATTTAACTGGGTGAAGGGAGCTTTTGAATGAAACGTAAATTTATCGGCCTTATTTTAATCATGCTTTTTCTTACTGCTTTTCCAGCTGCAACCCTAGCTCAACAAACGCTGCCCTTTGAACTGGAGGCGAAATCCGCCGTCCTCTGGGATTTTGAATCGGGGCAGATTCTGTTCTCCCAAAACGGCAAGGAGCCCCATGTTCCTGCCAGTCTGGTGAAGATCATGACTATGTATGTGGCACTGGATGAGGTGGCGTCAGGGCGGCTCAGCTTGCAGGACACCACTACAGTGAGCGAAGCAGCCTGGCGCATGACCGGTTCCAAGATGTTTCTGGAACCTGGCGAAGTGGTCACCATTGAGCAGCTGCTTGAAGGCATTGCAATTGTCTCGGGCAATGACGCCTGTGTAGCGCTGGCTGAAGCAATTTCCGGCAGCCAGGAGGTTTTTGTGGGCAAGATGAACGAGAAGGCCAAGGCGCTGAACTTGGATATGCATTTCGTCGACGTTCACGGGCTGTCCGCGGAAAACTCAATCACCGCTGAAGGCATAGCGATTCTGGTCCACCATTATCTCAAGGACCATCCTGAAGCCACAGCCTTCCACCAGAAACTGTCCTTCTCCTATCAGCCCCGTTCCAGCAGGCAGCCCATTGTGCAGACCAACCGCAACGGACTGCTGCGCACCTATGAGGGGGCTGACGGGCTGAAAACAGGCCATCTGCAGGTGGCAGGCTACAACCTGGTGGGCACTGCGGTGCAGAACAACAGGCGCCTGATCGGCGTAGTACTCGGAGCAGCCAGCGAGGCCAAGCGGGAACAGGAGATGACCACCCTCCTCAATTACGGCTACAAGAACTTTGACCTGGTCAATATTTCGCGCCTGCTGGAGGACAAGAAAGCCACTGTATACAAGGGGAAAAAGTCTCAGGTGGGCATTACCATCAGTGAACCGATTATTACGGTGCCAAAAAGCATTGACAAAAACGTCAGCCTGGGCATTCAGACCAGGGAACTGGAGGCCCCTGTGCAGGAGGGCAGCCAGGTTGGGGTGTTAAGCATATACGTTCAAGACCAGCTGAGCAAGCAAGTTCCGCTTCTGGCTGCGGAGGATGTCGCCAGAGGAAACTGGTTTCAGGTGATGTGGGACACTGTAAAACGCTTTTTGCAGGACTTGATCCGCAAACGATAGGTTTACCGCCCATAGGGAGAAAAGACTTGCTTTGAGATGCGGCGAGTCTTTTTTCTGCGGAAAAATTTGATATGTAGACAAGGAATATTAACCTTTTCGTAGAAATCAATAGTTAAAATGATGGAATAAGTAAGGCAGAGGGGTGAGGCATAGTGCAGCCGCATGTTTTGGATGAGCTGGACAAGAAGATCTTAGCACATTTGCAGCAGGAAGGGCGCATGACCTTTGTGACTTTGGCAGCCTATCTAGGGGTTTCGGAAGGCACCATTCGCAAGCGTGTCAAGCGCTTGGAAGAAAACGGCGTCATGAAAACGGTAGGCGTGACGGATCCCTTGAAGATGGGACTTGATACTGTCGCCTTCATTTGGTTTAAGATTGACCGTCATCATATGGATTCCGTCATCGAGGAGCTGGAAAGCCTTGAAGCAGTGCGCTACCTTGCGGTGACTACCGGCGGCCATGACCTGGTGGCCATGGTTGTCCTGGCTAACCGGAGCGAATTGGTGACGCTGCTCAATGACCAGTTTGCCAGGATTGAAGGAATCGTCAGCACAGAGACTTCGATAGTACTGCAGATTCACAAGCAGATTTATGACTGGGCGCCATTCAGCCACTGCCTGGAGAAGGACGGTGTACAGCGATGAGCGGATTTGTGCTAGATCAGTTTGACCGTGAGATTATCAGCCTTTTGCAGAAGGACGGCCGCATGCCCTTTTTGACCATCGCTAACGAACTGGGCCTGGCCGAGGGTACTGTCAGGCGCCGGGTGGCCAAATTGATGGATGAAGGCCTTTTGAAAATCGTAGGCATTGCCAATCCCTTTAAGGTGGGTCTTCAGACAGTGGCCATCGTCGGCCTGAAAGTGGATCGGGGAAGGCTGCAGCCGATTGCCGCCCAGCTGGCAGAGCTCACTGAGGTTCGCTATGTGGCCCTCTCCACCGGCAATTACGATTTGGTCATAGAAGTTGTAGTGGCCAGCAATGACGAGCTCTTGACGTTCCTGGTCGACACTCTGAGGGAGATCCCGGGAATCCACAACACCGGCACATCTGTGGTGCTGAAGGTGGCCAAGGAAGACTTGGCCTGGGAAGCCTGATCAGCAGAGTAAATGCAGCCAGTTCTCGAAGCGGTATTGGAGCGCTTCCGCCATGTGCCGGGCTTCTATGCGGGCACAGCCCTCGAGTGCGGCGATGGTGCCTGCGAGTTTGAGCGTGTTTTCAAAACCTCTGACGGAAAGTTCCAGCCCCTCCTGGGCCTGGTAGAGAAAGCTCATGGCCTCCTCGGCAGGGGCAGGCTTCTTTAAATTATCATCCTTTCCCTTGGTCCTCTGCTGGGGCCAGGGGATTGTTTCTAGACGGAGCTCCTGTTCGGAGAGGGGGCTCAGATAGGTAAAAATTTCAAACCGGTCAAGGAGCGGTCCCCGCAGTTTGCGCCGGTAGCGGTTCAGATCCCGGGAACTGCAGGTGCACAGGCGCACATCGCTGCCGTAATAGCCGCATGGACAGGGATTGGCTGTGGCAATCAGCCAAAAGTCAGCGGGATAGGTGATGGTATGCTCCGCCCGAGAAATCTGTATCTGCTTATGATCCAGGGGTTCCCGCAGGCCCTGCAGGGCGGCCTGGTTAAATTCAGGAAATTCATCCAGCAGCAGCACGCCCAGGTGGGCAAGGGTAATCTCACCGGGGCGTCCTTTTTTTGAGCCCACCAGGCCCGCCTGGGAAATGCTGTGGTGAGGGACGCGAAAGGGGCGTTCGAAGATTAGGGGCTGGTCATCCCGGAAGAGCCCGGCGGCTTCATAGATCTGATTTACGACAAGCACTTCCTCATGGGTGAGGGGAGGCAGCAGCTGCCTGGCGGCTGAGGCCAGGAACGTTTTGCCGACCCCGGGAGGACCGATGAGCATGATATGATGGCGTCCGTGGGCAGCAATTTCCAAGGCCCGTTTGGCCTGGGCCTGGCCCTTGATTTTCACCCCTTGCGGTGTTGGAGCTTTAGGCTGTGCGCTGCGGGGAAGCGGGGGCGGTTCTGCCCTTCCCGTTAACAGGCCGATCAGATCCAGCAGGGACGCAGCCAGCAGACAGTGGCCGCTGCGGAGCAGGGCGGCTTCTGCCGCGTTGGCCTGGGGAATTATGAACCTGCAGTTTAGATCCGCTGCCAGCCCGGCCAGGCTGAGCACCCCGCTAATGCGCTTGAGCCTGCCGCTTAAAGACAGTTCACCGGCAAAAATGGCGTTCTTCAACACGCTTCTGGGGAGCACGCCCTGGTGGGCCAGGATTCCCAACGCAATGGGCAGGTCAAAGAGTGCGCCGTCTTTCGGGTAATGGGCCGGTGCCAGATTGACGATGACTTTCTGGGCCGGGAAGTTGAATCCGGAGTTGCGCAGGGCTGAGCGGACCCGCTCCCGACTTTCCCGCACTGTCTTGCTGGGCAGCCCGACGATTTCAAACCCAGGCAGGCCGGGGCGAATGTCCACTTCAACATCGACTAAAAATCCTTCAATGCCAGTCACTACGCCGCTTTGCACTAGAATCAAGCAAAATCCTCCTTGACACAAGAATCTGAATATTGATATATTTGACATAAATCGGGTAAGTCCTGCTGAACATAGAACATGCCCTTCCTCGGCATGCTAAGAGAAAAGACTGAGGAGGGCGTCCATGCCTATTGATGTCGGATTTACCCGCATTTTCCACTGCCCGGTTTGCGATGTGGATACTCCCCATACTGTCAAGTCCAGCAAAGGGGATATGTATGGCATTATCTGCACCAACTGCCAGGGCGGCTCAATTGTCAGCGCGCTGGAGCTGAGACTGTATCAGCTGAAGTGGGAGGAGGAGCTCCAGGCAATCTTGGACAGCCTGGCGGAACACCCCCTCCAGGATGATGAATGACAGGAGGTGGCGCTGCGTGCGCTGGAGCTTGCGTCAATATCTGATTGCTTTCAATATGGTGCCTGGGATTGGCGGACGGCGCCTAATGGAGCTTGAGAGGTGTTTTGGTTCTCTGGAAACCGCCTGGCAGGCAAGTCCCGATGAGCTGATGCAGGTGCCCGGTATCGGGCCCCAATTGGCCCAGGGTCTTTGTACCTTGCGCCCAGCCATCTCGCCGCAGGCAGAGGAGGCCTGGGCCAAGCAGCAGGGGGCAAGCATTGTGACGGTCTATGATGACGATTATCCCTCCTATCTGCGCAGACTGGCGGTTCCCCCGCCTGTGCTTTATGTGGCAGGCAGCCTGCCCTCTGAGGAGGGAGTTGCTGTGGTGGGCACCCGCAGGCCTTCCAGAGTGGGTATTGCCCAGGCGCAGCAGTTCAGCGGCGCGTTGGCCTCCCGGGGCATTCCTGTGATCAGCGGTTTGGCCAGAGGCATAGACTATTACGCCCACCGGAAGGTTGTGGAGGAGGGCGGGACAGCAGTGGCGGTCCTCGGTTCAAATCTGGGAGATCTATACCCCAGGGAGCATAGAATGCTGGCCCGGAAAATTGCAGAAAAGGGGGCTGTCATCACAGAGTTCTCCAGCAGGTGCCCCACTGTTCCGGGGAACTTTCCGAGGCGCAACCGCATTATTGCAGGCTGTGCACGGGGAGTTCTGGTTGTACAGGCCGGGGAAAAGTCAGGTACGCTGCACACCGCAGATTGGGCCCTGGAGCTGGGCATCGACGTCTGGGCGATTCCAGGGGAGATCAGCGATCCGCTGCGGCAGGGCAACCACCTCCTGATCAAGCAGGGGGCAGGCCTGGTGACAGAACCTGCCGATATTCTGCGTTCACTGAACCTGGGGGACGAAACTGCCGCCGGCAGCGAGAGCGCTTTATCTTCCTTGAAGGAGCTCTACAGAGCGGGGCACAGCCCGGATCAGATCGCGGCTGCACTGGACATGCCCATTCAGAATGTACTTGTGGAAATCTCACTGCTGCAGCTGGAAAAGGGATCGTAATTTGATGGAAGGTTCTGGGCATTAGCTTGCATAATATCTACAGAGCCACTATAATGGGGTTAATTCTGGCAGGAAATGAGAGATAATCATGAGTGAGAACAAATTGAAGCGCAAAGCTAAGGCCCTGAAAAAGCTTGAGCCCAGCGACAAGTTTGCAGATATATTGCTGAGTCTAGGTTTGTCTGCCCAGGACTTTATGGATTTTCTGGAGTCATTGGCCCTGGATTTTCAGGTTTCGATCTTAACTGTTGATGAGGTAGATGACAGCAAAACCAGAGTGTTCAACCTCTGGGAACAGGCATTTATCACCAAGGAAGCCCGGGAGTTTCTCCTCTCGGCCCTGCATACCAAAGCGATCTTCCCCTCTGAGATGGAGCAGGCCTTGGCCCTGCTGTTTGCCCAGGCCCCCGAGATTGCAGATGTGGAGGAAGTTCGCGGCATCTTAGAGAACATTGTAGAGGATCCCGGTCGCAATGCAGTACTGGGCCCATTTAACGATTCAGTCTATCACTGAGTGTTTTTTGATTGCACGGAGGTGCTTGTTTGACTACACTAATTATTGTTGAATCACCTGCTAAAGCCCGGACGATCAAGGGTTTTTTAGGGAGAAACTATGACGTAAAGGCCTCCCTCGGCCATGTGCGGGATCTGCCCCGCAGCAGATTCGGCATTGATGTGGAGAATAATTTCGAGCCGGACTACATTACCATCAGGGGCAAGGGGCCTGTCTTAAAGGAACTGCGGGATGCGGCGAAGAAAGCAGACCGCATTTTGCTGGCAACCGACCCTGACCGTGAGGGGGAGGCGATTGCCTGGCATTTGGCAACCGCGCTGAAGCTTAAGGACGACAAATGCCGCATTGATTTCAGGGAGATCACGAAAGACGCCATTAAGCAGGCGGTGAAAAAGCCTCGGGGCATTTACCGGCCGTTGGTCGACGCCCAGCAGGCCAGGCGTGTTGTGGACCGCATTGTAGGTTACGAGCTTTCGCCTCTGCTGTGGGCCAAGGTTAAGCGGGGCTTGAGCGCCGGCCGCGTCCAGTCAGTGGCGGTGAAGCTGATTGTGGACCGCGAAAGGGAAATTGAAGCCTTTGTGCCTCAAGAGTACTGGAGCGTCACAGCCCACCTCCAGACCGACGGGGGAGAAGGATTTGAAGCGAAGCTCCTGCGCAAGAGCGGCAAGAAAATTGAGCTGCCCAATGAGGATGCAGCCAGGCAGGTTGAAAAAGATGTAACCGGACAGCCCTGGAAAGTGACGAAAGTGACCAGAAAAGAGCGCCGCCGCAATCCGGCCCCGCCCTTTACAACCAGCACTTTGCAGCAGGAGGCCGCCCGTAAACTGGGTTTTGCCGCCAAGAAGACGATGCGCCTGGCCCAGCAGCTCTATGAAGGGCTGCCCATGGGCAAGCTGGGCACCCTGGGACTGATCACCTATATGCGGACAGACGCCACCAATGTGTCCAAAGAAGCAGTGGCGGAAGTACGGGAGTTCATCAAGGATGCCCACGGAACAGCCTATGTTCCCAGCAGGCCCCGGCAGTATGCGTCCAAGAAGGGTGCCCAGGAGGCCCATGAAGCTGTCAGGCCAACCTCTGCCCTGCGCACGCCGGAGGAGGTCAAACCCTATCTCAGCCGGGATCAGCTCCGACTTTACAAACTGATTTGGGAGCGTTTTGTGGCCAGTCAGATGAGCTCGGCTGTTTTTGATGCGATGAGTGTGGACATAAGTGTCCAGGACTATCTGTTTAGAGCAACCGGCTCCCAGCTGAAGTTCGCCGGTTTCCTCAAGATTTACCAGGAAGGCAGCGATACTGCATCCCAAGATGAAAACGGCGACCGCCTCCTGCCTGAGCTCAAGGAAGAGGAAGAGGTGCGGCTTCAGAAGCTGGACCTTGGACAGCACTTCACCCAGCCGCCTCCGCGCTTTACAGAGGCTATGCTCGTTAAAACGCTGGAGGAAGAGGGCATTGGGCGTCCGAGCACCTATGCTCCCATCATCGACACCATTGTGGGCAGGGGCTATGTGTACCAGGAAGAAAAGCGCTTTCGCCCTACAGAGCTGGGCGTCATTGTCACCGACCTTCTAGCCGAAAGCTTCCCCAGGCTGCTGGATGTAAAGTTCACCGCAGGGCTGGAGGAGGAGTTGGACCGGATTGAAGAGGGAGACATTGTCTGGCAGGATGTCATCAGCGAGTTTTACAAGCCCTTTGCAGAAGATCTCCAAAAGGCCCATGCAGAGCTGGAACGCATTGAGGTTCAGGATGAAGTCAGTGATGTCATCTGCGAAAACTGCGGGCGCAATATGGTTTACAAATTGGGGAGATTCGGCAAGTTTCTGGCCTGCCCCGGCTATCCCGAATGCAAAAACACCAAGCCCATCCTGGATGAAATCGGCGTGGAGTGTTCTGTGTGCAGGCAGGAAGGACGGGAAGGCGGACAGCTGGTGCGCAGGCGCACCCGCCGGGGCCGATTTTTCTACGGCTGCAGCAATTATCCGGACTGTACCTATACTTCCTGGCAGCGCCCGACAGCCGAACTTTGCCCCTATTGCGGCAAGAACCTCACTGTGGCCAAAGAAGGCGCTGAACCTAAGTGCAGCAATAAAGAGTGTCCCGGGGGTGACGACCAATGACTTCGGTAACGGTAGTCGGTGCGGGGCTGGCCGGCAGCGAAGCCGCCTGGCAGCTGGCCCAGAGGGGCATTCAGGTTCGCCTGTATGAAATGCGGCCTCAGGTCACCACTCCGGCCCACGAAACCGGTCACTTTGCCGAGCTGGTCTGCTCCAACTCACTGGGCTCAGTTCTGGAGACAAGTGCAGGGGGAGTCCTGAAAATGGAGCTGGAAAGGCTGGACTCTCTGATTATCCGTACTGCCAAGGAGCACCGGGTGCCTGCCGGCGGCGCCCTGGCAGTTGATCGTGAACTTTTCGCCCAGGCGGTGACAGAGCGCCTGCAGAATCATCCCAAGATTGAGATCATCAACGAAGAATGCACTGCAATACCAGAGGGTGTGGCGGTGATTGCCACAGGCCCCCTCACCAGCCCCAGGCTGACTGAGGCACTGAAAGAGATTACCCGCAGTGAAAACCTCTACTTCTATGACGCAGCGGCCCCTATCGTCCTAGGTGAAAGCGTTGACTACGACAAGGGTTTCTGGGGCGCGAGGTACGGCAAGGGTACCGCAGATTACTTCAACTGCCCCCTCACCAAGGAAGAGTACGAAGAGTTTGTAGAGGCCCTGGTCACCGCCGAAGAGGCTCCTCTTCACGAGGGAGATCTCGGTGAGGAAGATTTAACCGTTTTCGAGGGCTGCATGCCCATCGAGGTTATGGCCAGGCGGGGAAAGGATGCGCTGCGTTACGGTCCCTTTAAGCCCGTTGGACTTACCGACCCCGAGGGGAAACGCCCCTATGCCGTGCTGCAGCTTCGTCTGGAGAATACGGAAGCCACCCTCTTTAATCTGGTAGGGTGTCAGACCCGCCTGAAATGGGGCGAGCAGAACAGAGTGTTTCAGCTGATTCCGGCCCTGCGCAGCGCGGAGTTTGTGCGCTATGGGGTGATGCACCGCAATACATTCATCAACTCCCCCAAGGTCTTAAACGCGAGTTTTCAGTGTAAAGATGAACAGAGGATTTTCCTCGCCGGCCAGCTGACCGGAGTGGAAGGATATGTGGAAAGCACAGCCTCAGGCCTTTTGGCCGGCATCAATGCCGCCCGCTTTGCCTTGGGGCAGGAGGTGCTTGCCATGCCCCGGGAGACTATGCTCGGGAGCCTGGCCCATTACATTGCTGCAGCGGACCCCGGGCACTTCCAGCCCATGAACGCCAATTTCGGCATTCTGCCGGTTCTGGACCCGCCGGTGCGCGGCAAGAAGGATCGCAAGCTGGCCTATGCCAAGAGGGCCCTTGACACTTTAGAGAGCTTCTGGACCGGGCTGTAACGGAGGGAAACACATGGAGGTGCTGAAGGACTATCTGGAATACCTTAGAGTGCAGCGCAATCTCTCATCGGCTACACTGCACGCCTATGAAAGGGATCTCACCTGCTTTTTGGCTTTTGTCCATGAGCAGCTGGATCTCTTAGGGCAGCCCCAGGAACTTGCATCCGTTGACAAGTACCTGGTCAGAGAATATCTGGCCTATTTAAGCCGGCAGGGGTGCGCCCGTTCCACATTGGCCCGGAGGCTGGCCAGCATCCGCGGCTTCAGCCGCTACCTGTTCACAGAAGGACTGGTGGAGAAAGACTTCGCCATCACTGTTAAGACACCCAGGCAGAAAAATGCGATACCGCAGGTTTTGACTATGGCAGAAATCATGCAGTTTCTCGAGGGCAGCATGCCTGGAAAGTCCCCGGCTTTGCAGAGCAGAAACCGGGCGATGTTCGAACTTCTCTACGCCACAGGGATTCGCGTTGCGGAACTGGTGGGCCTTGATGTCCAGGATGTGGACTTAAGAAATCAGTATATTCGAGTGCTGGGCAAGGGCAGCAAGGAACGCATCGTGCCTGTGGGTGAGTATGCCCTGGACAGTATTGCCGGCTACCTGCAAAAGCACCGCTGGGAGCTTTTGGGCCGCAAGGAAGGGGATGCGCTCTTTCTCAATGCCCGGGGCGAACGCCTAAGCGCCAGGGGAGTGCAGTACATCCTGGATGAATGCAGCCGGCACCTGGAAATCCACAAGAACATTTCACCCCACGATTTCCGCCACACCTTCGCCACACATCTGTTGGACCACGGCGCAGACCTGAGGTCTATTCAGGAGCTCTTAGGCCACTCCAGCCTGTCGACTACCCAGGTTTATACCAAAGTGACGATAGGTCACTTAAAGTCAGTATATAACAAAGCTCATCCGCGAGCATGATGAGGGGGATCCCGGTGAACATTCGCTCTACTACAATTGTCGCGGTGCGCAGGGACGGCAAGGTGGCTATGGCCGGCGACGGGCAGGTCACCCTAGGTGAGAAAACAGTGATTAAGCATGGCGCCACCAAGGTTCGCACTTTGTCTGACGGACAGATTCTAGCCGGTTTTGCGGGCTCGGCTGCCGATGCCGTAACCCTGTTTGACATGTTTGAACGTAAACTTAAGGACCATTCCAGCCAGCTGGTGAGGGCGGCTGTGGAAATGGGCAAGGAGTGGCGGACAGATCGCTACCTGCGCAGACTGGAAGCGCTGCTCTTGGTGGCAGATCGACAGACTACCCTTGTTATTTCCGGTTCCGGAGACATTATTGAACCGGATGAGGGCGTGCTGGCCATCGGCTCGGGAGGTCCCTACGCCATGGCTGCCGGGCTGGCCCTGCTTCGCCATTCAGATTTGAGCGCCAGGGAAATTGCGCTGGAGGCATTGAGGATCACCTCTGAGATCTGTGTGTTTACGAACAGCCGCATTTCCATTGTGGAACTTCCGTAGAGTTTAAGGGGCGATATTATGGTACTTACTCCAAGGGAGATTGTTGCTGAACTTGACCGCTACATTATAGGGCAGGATGAAGCTAAGCGGGCGGTGGCCATCGCAATGCGCAACCGTTATCGGCGGCAGCGCCTGCCTGCGGAAATCCGGGAAGAGATTCTGCCGAAAAACATCCTGATGATTGGGCCTACCGGCGTGGGCAAGACAGAAATTGCCAGGCGCCTGGCCCGCATCGCCAATGCTCCCTTTGTCAAGGTAGAGGCCACTAAGTTCACGGAAGTGGGCTATGTGGGCCGGGATGTGGATTCCATCATTCGGGAGCTTACTGATGCGGCCCTGCGGATGGTGAAGGCGGAAAAGATCAAAGAGGTGGAACAGAAGGCCCAGGGCTTGGTAGAGAAGCGCCTGGTGGAGCTCTTGGTTCCAGGTCCGCCCCCTGCAGCGCCCCTGAATCCCATGGATCTTTTATGGGGGCTGAGCCAGCCGTCTGCGTCGGCGAAGTCTCACCGTGAAGATGATCAGGAGCTCAGGGAAGAGCGGGAACGCATGAGCAAGCTGCTGCGCCTCGGCGAGCTGGAGGATCGCATGGTAGAAGTCATCGTGGAAAAACAGCCCTCTTCCTCCTGGGATATGATGGCAGGTTCGGGCCTGGATGATCTGGGGGCCAACTTTAGGGAGATGCTCGGAGATCTTCTGCCCAAGAAAACCCAGAAACGGACCGTTACAGTCCGGGAAGCCCGGGAGATCCTGCTGCAGGAAGAAGCGAACAAGCTCCTCGATATGGACGGTATACATGCTGAAACCGTGGCCTTGGTGGAAGAGTCCGGGATAGTATTTATCGATGAGATTGACAAAATCGCAGGCACCCAGCAGCACGGAGGTCCGGATGTCTCACGGGAAGGGGTGCAGCGTGACATACTCCCCATTATTGAAGGAAGCACCGTGATGACCAAGGCAGGCCCGGTACGCACTGATTACATCCTGTTCATTGCAGCAGGCGCGTTCCATGTCTCCAAGCCCGCAGACCTCATTCCTGAACTGCAGGGCAGATTTCCGATCCGAGTCAACCTGGAAAGCCTGAAGGCCAAGGATTTTGCCCGCATCCTGACGGAACCGCATAACTCTCTGACAAGGCAGTACACGGCACTCTTGGGAACGGAAGGGGTGGAGCTCGAGTTTACCGACGACGGAGTAATGGCCATTGCGGAAATTGCTGAGGAAGTGAACCGAACCACCGAAAATATCGGGGCGCGGCGGCTGCACACCATTTTGGAGCGTTTGCTGGAGGACGTGAGCTTTGCAACCCCCGCCGGCACGAAGGTGGTCGTGGACGGGGAATTTGTCCGGGAAAAGCTGGGGGAGCTCGCCCAGAACCAGGATTTGACCCGCTATATTCTGTAACTGTTCGATATTTTTCGAGAAAACCTGCATAACATGCAGGAAACAGGCGATTCATTGCGAAATAAAGAAATATCAGGGGGAAGGGGTGCTTTAACTCTTCCCTTGTTTGTTTCATTTGGGGAATTATGGCAGAACTTCTTAGGGTTTTGTCGAAGTCGCAAAGGATAGTATTTATCTTTATTATCTGCAGACGAGCAGGGAGGGCTGCCTTGTGTTCAAGCTCGTTGATCGATTAGGTTCAGGTCTAGGTAAGGCGACACTGCGCCACAATGTCTTAAGCAATAACTTGGCGAATTCTAATACCCCCGGCTTTAAGCGCTCGGATGTGGTGGAAACCGGTTTCTCCAGGGAGCTGGCCAGGCGCCAGGGTCCCCGGCTGTCCAGGACACATCAGCGGCATCTGCCGGGAGCAGGCAGGACGGGCAGGACAAGTTCTGCTTCCTATGCGGTAGTCCAGGACAACTCGACTTCGATGCGAAATGACGGAAATAATGTTGATCCAGACCGCGAACAAGTGCTATTATTGGAAAATCAGCTTTACTATGAGTCTCTGACGGACGCTGTCAGCCGCAAGCTTGGACAGCTGCGCACCGTTATCGGAGAAGGGAGAAGGTAGCTTATGAGTGTTTTCAAAGCGCTGAGAATTTCAGCTTCCGGTTTGACTGCTGAACGCTTGCGGATGGACACCATTGCCAACAACCTGGCCAACGCCAACACCACGCGTTCGGCTGAAGGAGGCCCCTATCGCCGGCAGGTGCCGGTCTTTGCTCCCATCTTGGATCAGTCCATGCATGGGGCAGCGAGCCCTATGCCAAGCACCTCCCACGGGCAGGGAGTCAGGGTTGTAGGCGTCGTCAGCGATCCGTCTCCTCCGCGGCTGGTTTATGATCCCCAGCATCCAGATGCCAATGCAGACGGCTACGTAGAGATGCCCAATGTGCATGTGGTGCGGGAAATGGTTGACCTGATTACAGCCACCCGGGCCTATGAGGCCAATATTGCTGCGCTGAACTCCGCCAAGGCGATGGCCCAGCGCGCTTTGGAAATTGGACGCTAGCCTGCGGCAATGAGTGAGGAGGATTTGCATGAAGGTACATATGAATGTTTCCACCGCCCCGCGATTGACAAAGCTTGGACAGCCCAGTCAGGAGGCAGGCCATGATTTCCAGAGCCATCTGCGGGAAGCCCTCAGTGAAGTAAACACCCTGCAGCACCAGGGCGACGTGGCCTTTAGTCAGCTGCTTACGGGCGATATCGAGTTTCATGATGCAATGATTATTGCAGAAAAGGCGAATCTTGCTTTGCAGCTCACTATGGCAGTTCGAACCAAACTATTGGAAGCTTATCAGGAAATCATGCGTATGCAAGTGTAGCTAGGTGGGTGAACAATGAACAATATTGTCGAGTCAATTAAAGAGACCTGGGGTAAATTGTCGCGTCCGATGCAAGTGGGCGTTGGAGTATTTGTCCTGGGTGTTTTTCTATCCTTGGTTCTTTTAGGCATTTTTTCCCGTACCGAGTACCAGGTTCTCTTTTCGGGTTTGGGTCCTGAAGACGCAGGGGCTGTTGTCTCCGCGCTGCAGGAACGGGGGACGCCCTACCGGCTCACAGACGGGGGCACTACCGTCTGGGTTCCTGAAGAGGATGTGTTTGAAACCAGAATTGCCTTGGCAACCTCTGGTGTACCCACAGGCGGGGTTGTGGGCTTTGAAATCTTTAATACTACCAGATTGGGTGAGACAGAGGCGGATCGCCAGCTGCGCTACCAATGGGCGCTCCAGGGAGAGCTGACCCGCACCATCAGGCAGATTCATGAGATCGCGGATGCCCGTGTACATATTGTGCTTCCCAAGCGTTCGCTGTTTGTACAGGAGAGCCAGGACGCCACTGCGTCAGTGCTGCTGCAGCTGAAGCCCGGCGCGCAGCTGACCTCAGGCCAGGTGAGGGCCATTGCCAATCTGGTTGCTACCAGCGTGGAAGGGCTCACCCCTGAGAATGTAACGATTGTCGATTCCCGGGGGACAGTGTTGAATTCTCCATCGATCATGGATCTCGGCAGCCAGGTGGCTGACCGCTTTGAAATGCAGTGGCGCTATGAACAGCAATTGGAAAATAGCGTCGTTGCTATGTTAGAGAGGATCTACGGCTATGGTAACGTGGTAGCCAGGGTGAATGCAGTTCTGGATTTTGCCCAGTTTGAACAGTACAACGAGACCTATTCCCCCATTAACAGGGG
>FZPS01000185.1_pt165 | contig 14854 bp, 19 predicted proteins | sample 1817821 | NCBI WGS metagenome assembly FZPS01 (sample SAMEA104158645, study PRJEB21678) | metagenome | place: Germany | collected 2015-04-21 | reverse complement strand
CTGCCATGTTCTTACATAAATTTTGGGATTATTTGCATCATTTAAATCCATCATTAAAAACAGGTATCCTTTATCTGCATAAGTTGCAGAGTAATAATTTTGTGCGATTTGTATTCCATAAAGCTTTTCATCAGCTTTTTTTACAGTATTTTCATCAAACTGTATATTCACATATTCATTTGCATTAAAGATTAATCTTAATCTTTCAATATATTCTTTTTTTGTAAGTTTCAAATACTCAATTCGCTCATTTCCTAAACTCAAATACATGTCATCCAATGGTTTAGCGTCTGTTTTAAGAACTTGCCCAACAATAATTAAAGCGTTATCAGCAAATACTTGCTCCAAGTAATCAATTCTTCCTAAACAATATGCAGATTTATAATCTTCCATAAATTGCAATATTTGATATTTTTCCTGAGCGCCTGCAAATTCTTCACGCTTATTTAGAATATCTTTTATTGAATTGTCTCCGAGAGAGAAAGATATAGAGCAAATTTTACCAGAATCGTCAAATACAAAAATAACCTCCTCAACGAAGTTTCGATTATTCTTTCTAAATGAAAAAGACATTGGAACAGCTCTAACATAGACTTCATTATTGTATTTAATTGCTACTAAGTCTGTCGTTTGCGGTATCATCTTAATTGTACCATAATCACTAAGTTTCTGTAACATCTTATAACCTTCGCTTGTACACAAACCTGAAACGAGAGATATATTTCCAATTACTAAAGCGTTTTTTATTTTATCAATTTTGTCAACATATTGCTTCACATCAACTAACATTCCAGCATTTTGGAAGATTTTATACATACTATTTTCTGTGGCAATCTCCATTATGTTTTCGTCAGCATTTAAAGAAATCTCAGCATTTTTGAAAAATGGGATATTGGTCATTTCCAGAACATTATTAACATCAGGGTCAATTCGGCTATTATTAAAAAATGTATATTCAATTCGTATTCTCACATTTTCTATTAGGTCTTTATCATTTCCGGTCAACTGTATTAGTCCAATTCCATTTTTGGTGGCATTCTGAACTGACCAAGTATCACCCATCCAGTAAGTAAATTCAAAACTTTGGACAGGTTTATCTGCATACATAAATTTAACATAAACATCTGTCACATTTTCACGTTTTTCAGTTTTTATTACTTCGTAATCGATTTTATGAATCATGGAATTGATTTTGTCAGGCAGTGCTGTAATTAAGACCAACTCATCGCTTCCACCAAGAGGATATTTAATTTTATTGCAATCGGGGTGGCTATTTAGTAATGCCAAAGACCAATAATAATATTTTAAAGCGTCACCAATACGTTCATCAGCTTCAGCTTGCTTGGCAGATTTAATATAATCAAAAATCTTTACTTTTCTTTCAGCAAATATTTCATCGAGTTGCTTTTTAGTTATAAAACGAATGACTTTAACCTCATTTTCACCTTCAACAACTTTTCTTTCTGCTCTGGAAAGAGTTGCATTTGAGTATGTTTTTGTAATTGACTCTGTGTATTCGCTGTAAACATCATCTTCTTCCTGTTTAATCATCTGAACAGAATATTTTACATTAACTGATATTTGACTTATTAAATCAGTTAAAGCATTTCTATCGGCGATGTTTAATGTTGACGATTTTCCTTCTCCCCAGTAATAGTTTCCACTAGACTTTATTTCCTCAATGCTTTGCGAATACACAGTACTAAGTATAAATAAACAGAGAATTGTTGTTATGACTTTCATAATGTTTTTTATATTTAAGCAAAGTAAATAAAAAATTCTATAATTACTTTTGTTGTTGCAGATTTATAATTCATTCGTTCTTTTCGGGCAGGTTGCATTTATAGTTTTTTGTTAGCAGAATGTGTCTTTACGGTTTGTTGGTAACGGCTGCGTGTATGAAACGTTTGGCATTTCGAAGCACTTTCCTGTCAAGTTACAACTACTTTTGATACGAGCTGAAACGCTTGATAAACCACTTTCTGCCAAATGTTTTATACACGTTGTTACAAGCTGGCCGTTCTTGTCTTCCGTAATTCTGTGTTTAATTTTTGCTGCATTGTATTTATGTCGGAGTGGGAAGGGCTGGAAGGCTCTTTGGCAAAATTTGGTCGTAGCGTGGGCTTTGTGCGTTTTGCCAATGTGCCTTACAGCGAAGAGAAGGTTTGCGTAGGGTTTTCATTTGAAAGTATATCTAATTGGGTTTTGTCCACCTTTTTTAATATAATTCTCTAAAGACTGATTCAAATATTTGTCTCTGATTTCATCTTTCGCAATTTTCCCAATAAATTCCCATCTATCGCCATTTGGTTGCCATTTTTCAATTTCGTAAACCTCTCTTACAAGTCCACGATATGAGGCAATAGCAAATTTTGCTCTATCTCTCTTTGTACCTACAATCCATGAAGCTCGTGTTGAGTCATAGAGTTTTTGGGCTGAAATACCACGAGTATAAAGTCGGTTTATGTTTATTATTATGCAGGGTTCATCAAATATAACTGCTTTAGCATCATAATGCTGAAATACTTCGTCAACCGTTTTCAAGCCACGTTCCCAAGTGTCATGACCTTTAACCGAATTGGTAAGGTTTTCAATCCCGAGCAAATCAATAATTGTGCTTTCAATCTCTAAAGACAATTTTTCTTCAAGCCCGTGTCGAAGAATAAAGTGTTCTACTTCTTTACCGTCTTTGTGAATTTCTCTAATTAAATTGTATTTGTCATTGTCAGTTGCATTTTCTAATGCACATTGAACATGCTGAAACAACCGATTTCCTTTACCTTTTCCGACATAGAAAATTGTGTCATTTCTTGGGTCTTTTAAAATGTAAACGTAGTAACCAATACGTTCACAGACCGCATTTGAAAACTCCTTAATCATTGTTTTGCCTTATTAATGGAATATGCAATTAAAATAAAAACAAGAAGTAAGATTCCATTTGTAATTACATAACTTGGGATTGAAAATGCAATAAATGTGAAAATCAAATTGCTTATCAATGCCACAGCAAAGAAAATCCCAGATACAACCCTGATATTTGTTGTTGTCCGTGGTAACTCAAAACTTGTTCCGATTGTTAGTATTAATGTTGTTGCAAGAAACACGAAGCTACCTGCACTTAAAAGTATTTTATTTTCACTATCGTGAAAACTATACAAGCCATAAGCGATAAGTAAACTTACCGCTATGGCTATAATCGTTTGTACAAAATTTATTTTCATAATCTTATGGATTTTGTTGAAATGGTGGTGGAGATAATGCAACCAGTTTTAATACTTCGGGTAATTTTTCTGCTATTTCCCACTTTACTAAACCAGGTTTCCAAATGTATGTTTCTTTAACAACTTTTTTCTCTGCTATTAAACGGGATAATTCCTGTTCTGAAAATGGACCTGCTTGCTTACCTTCAATCATAGCATAATAAAATTGTTGTGGTGCTGATTGCATTGGATTCATCGTTCCCGGAACGTGCATGTTAGTCATAGCATTGTTCATGGTTTGAACCATTTGTTGAGCAACCGCTAAACTCATTCCGAACTCAACCAACCTGTTTATTGAAAAAAAACTATCTTCATTCATATTGTAACATTTTAAAAGGGTTATACAACAGGTGGTGGTGGGGGGGGTGGAACTGCTCCAAACAAATTTGCAAGTTCTTGAACATTACCTGCTACTTCCCAACCAGCCATGCCTTGTTTCCAAACATGAGTGTTTTTTGTAAGCTGACCGTTTTGTACCATTTGTTGTAATTGTTGCCAATTAAATGGGCCTGCTGTCTGTCCGTTTACTGAAACGCTGTATTGAATTTGTGGTAGTGGTGGCGGTGTGTTTTGTTGCTGGTTCATATTTTGCCCCATCTGATTCATCATACCTGCCATTTGGTTTCCCATAGCTCCGCCCATCATCATTCCTGTCATCATTCCAGCGGGGTTCATGCCTCCACCGCCACCGCCCATGTCCATATTACCCATGTTCCCTAAACTTTCAGCTCCTGTTTTAAGAACTTCTGTTTGTTGATTGAGTGCATGAGCACCGATAAAGTTGGTTTCGGTTTGTAGTTTTTGTGCCCGTTGTGCTTCTTCTCTTTGAATACGCAAAGTTTCTTCCATATTTTGAGCATTAATATTTTGCATGTCTTCCATGTTTTTAATATTAACGTCAGCTTGGGCAACCGTTGTTTTTGTTGTTTGCTCGGCTGTAACTTTTCTTAATTCTGCATAACCCTCACTTTCTTTATCAACTTCAATGGTCGCAATGTCAAGACCTTTCATGTTTACTCCAAAATCGTTTTCAAGTCTTGGCTTGAGGTAAGCAGCAACAATTTCATTAATTTCTAAAAGTTTGCGTTCCATTTGAAGAACAGGAATTCCTTTGTCGGCAGGAATGTTTGTAATTACACCTTTAACGTACTTTGTAACCGCATCTTTAATTTGTTTGTTAAAATCTTCTAACTCGAAATTTATTAATCGGTTGAGTTTAATAAATGCTTTGTAGTCCGTAAGGTTAAACGTAATTGTGCCTCTCGCTGCCATTGGTACAGCAAAATCTAAAAATCTGGGGTCGAATACATCAAAGTAAGGAATTCCAAACTTAACCTGAACATTGCCCGATAGATTTATAAAGTAGATTTCTGCCTGAAACGGTGAAGCACCGCCAAAAGCAGCACCAACAATGCTTGACAGTACTGGGAAATTTGCAGTTTTAATAGTTTGGTCATAAGGACCAATGATAAAATCCTGCATTGAACCGTCTTTTTGTTGATACACAAAAACGGCTAATTCTCCGTCTTTAACTCGCAAACTACTACCGTACCGTATTGCATTTTCCTTTTTTGTGGAGTTGGCTTCACCCGAAGGACGCCATTTCCAAACAAGATATTCTTGTTCGTCACAGCGGATAACGTCCATTAGTCCGCCTTCTGATTTATTTCCAAATAGTCCCATATTTTTTTAGTTTTAAAAATTATTTACGACATAAGAATTTGTGTACACAACAAACTCTTTTTGATTTTTCTTTTGTTTGGGTTTTAAACTCTAATCCCCATTTCTTTTCAATAAATTCAGATTCTCTTTTTTGATAAGAATGAAATTGACTTTCAATAATACAGCAGAAAGAAACCAATGACAAAATAAAAAATATAATAAATATTACTATTACAGTCATTGCAGAATAACTTACCAATCCATACTCATGATACTTGTATAAATTGAATCCTATTTTCACAAATGTTAGAATAGTAATTATCCAAAACAAAATTTTTAGAATGCAACAGATTTCCCCATATAATCCTTGAATAAAATCATATTTGGTTTTATTAAAAGGGTGATAATTGCTTGGAAAAATTCTATCATAATCGTTTTTTTCTCCACTTTGTTCATAGTGTTTTTTACGAATTACATAAGTAATGAATTGCTCTTTTCGCTGATTGGTGCCAAGATAAGCAGATAAGTAAAAAATGATTATCAAAATGAAATATGATGCCACCGCAGAAAACAGCAAAACATCCAATGTGTATTTTCCATTATCTACAAAACTTCCCCAATCACTTGCAAAATCAATTGTAGAATGTATAAACAGATAACCATATATACCAATAACACCAATTAGTGTTGTTATTATTGTAACAACACTACCTAAATTAGCATTATTGTTAATTGCGTACTGTTCATGTAATTGTTTTTCTAACTCAAATTGATTATTATCAGAATTGCTCATGTTATTGCTTTTATAATGAATACTGGTCTCCGATTTCAATTTTATATTTCTCAGGAAGTTGATTGTTTATCGCTTCTTTCTTTTTTAGAAAAACTTTATAACTCTCTCTTTCTATTTTTTCTGTGTCGTAATCTTTACTATTTTTTGTCCATGTGATTTTTTCGAGTTCTAATTTCAGTTTTGAAAACTCCTTCTTTTCAAGATAAATTTCGAGAGCATCTATTCTTTTCGAAAGTTCCTCCAATTGAATTTTACTTTTTAGTTCAACAATAAATGACTCATTTTCTATAGTAGAAATTATTTCTTCAGCTTTATTATATTCTCCTGATTTTATAAGAGTTTCAGCTTTTGTTTTTAATTCTTTCTGTTGGTTTAATTTGTGGTTTAATTTGCTTTCATCAATATTACCTGATATTACACTCCAAATGATAAGTACCAAAATTAATGTAATAAAGCCTAACGCAATATGTAGTACTTTTTTATTGTTGTTTTTTACAATTAACCTTGCATTTTCAGTGATTTTATTAACGTCATCAAATGATTTTTTATCATTTTTCATAGCCATAGAGGCTTTGGAGTGTATCTGCTCTATCTTTTTTAACCATATTTTATTCCATGTATCTTTATATTTTGTTTCTTCTGCAAACGCATTAAAATATGTATTAGAATTTATTCTGCTTGAAGCAAGAGTTAAAAACTCTAATATTTCTTCTCTTGACGCTGGTACTGGAAAATTTAGTATTAATTCTTCTTTGCGTGAATCTGTAGTTGACCATTTTGCAGGCTTAGATTTATTGATGAAAAAACTTACAATCTTTAATGGCAAAAGTATATACCAAAAGAATAGCCATTTAATTATTGTACCTATACCAATTGAACTATTAGAGTTACTTGTTTCATAGATATTATCTTTTCTATTAGATTCAACATCATCAAGTTTTTCAAAAAATTTGATGATGTTTTGAGAAGCTTCTATATTTCTAAATTCTGTTCCACAATCAGAGCATTTGGTTGCAAATGTTTCAGCAATTGCACCACATGCAGGGCATTTTCTAACATCACCAAGTTTATCAGATTTAGGTGCAGCCGAAACGGGCTTGTCACTTTTCTGTTTTTCAAACAATTTTGCTTGCAATACCATTTCAAACTCATCAAGGTCAACCCCGAATGATTCTGCTTTTTTGAAAAGAATTTGTTTTTCTTTTTCTGTTAGCTCTCCATCCATAAGAGCCATTTCAATTAATTTTTCTAACTGTTCGTTGTACATACGATTAAAGATTTATTTGTTTTGGCTCCTCTTTTGGTGGTTGCCTTCACCGTTATTATTATCTTGTCCCACGTGGGCAGGAAAAAAAGCATGTGTGTGGCTGCGAAGGGAAGTTTGCAGGGAGGGGCAGCCACACTCTTGCTTTTGTGGGCTGGGTTTTCCTTTTCTTCCTTGTCTTTATGCAGCAAAAATTTCATTGTCTTTGTGTCGTTGTCTTTTTTTCTCGGCTTGCTTGTAACGTCCGAGGCTTGGCACAAGTTGCGGTTTTTGAAACACTTCACTGTCAAACCCGCTACAAATTTAATTAAAAGACCCGAACGTACAAACACGCTCTGAACCAGCAATTGAGCTAAGCCTTTGTTACCGCCTGGTGTACTGTCCTCCAGTCTTGTAAGCCATTGTCATTGTTGCGTTTCCGTGTCATTGTCATTTTACTTTATTTCTTTTCTGTCGGCTGGTGTGTCGGCGTTTTTTATTTTTTTTAAGTGTCGGCAAATTTTTTAAAACAATTTCTCTCGGTGCGTTGGCTTTGCTAGCTCTTTGACAAAGTTTTGGTTAGATTTTTGGCTCGTGTGGCTTTGGCAATGTGCTTGCAAAATGCGTTGGCTAATTGCAAAGTTAGTTATATTTTCTTTATCAAAATCTTTTTCTTAAAAATGTTCGTATATTTGCTTTCTATTTGTTACAGAACAGATTGAAAACGAACTGAATTTATTTACTTTTAAAAAATAACAATTATGAGCATGAACAAAGCACAATTAATTGATGCAATTGCAAAAAAGGGCAATATCAAAAATGCAGAAGCAAAAAACGCTTTAGAATTAACTTTAGGAGCAATAAGCGAAGCTCTAAAATCAGGTGAAAGTATTACTCTTATCGGTTTCGGTACTTTTAAGATTGTCGATATTGCTGAACGTACTGGAAGAAACCCACAAACTGGTGAAAAAATTCAAATTAAAGCAAAAAAAGTGGTGAAATTTAAACCAGGTAATGAATTGTCAGGCCATGTAAAGTAATTTTGTGAATGCAACTTGATTTATAGTCTTTTAGGCTTAAAAATAATAGCATTGTGAAGAATTCAATAACATGTATGACTTTATTATGGAGAAAACAATAAGACTAAACTTAATTAACTATCTTTATAAAGTATTTCTTTAATAAACTTAACATTATTAGACATAAAAATTATTGATACAATTTCTTGTTTTGATGTTAAGATATTCATTTTTTTAAAATAATTCGACTTGTTATAATGTTTAAACCAAATGTTAAATAAGCGATAACGAGCTTTATCAAGATAATCTGCATTATCATAAACAATGAAGATTACTCTTTCAGGGTTAGCTGTTATGAAATTATATATAACCTTACAAATTGAATCTCTAATTAGTTTATTGTTTATCGAATTTTTATCCAAACTTTCTGTTTTATCAAATTCAAAAATAAATTTATCACCACCTAAGTTGTTAAACAATAATGTATATTTACATTTATCTGTGGCATTAAAACAATAACCAAATCCTTTCGGATTGACAAATTCATTTATTTCGTATTCATTATGCATTATAAGTCATCAGGATTATAAGGATTGTAAAAGCATGGGCTTGTTTTTATCCATTCTCCATTTTCATATTTTAAAGGAATATTATCAACACACATATATCTAAATTCACAGTCTTGGCAGATTTTTATTTTATCATTGTTAATATTCCAAAGTAACTGAAAATCATTAGTCTGAACAATCCTATCAATACTGTCTAAATTTTTTACATAACCAAAAGTCTTATTTAGAGATAAACAATTTTTTATTTCTCCTTCTTTTGTAATGCAAACTTTTCTGTTATAATAATTATTGAAAAATAAACTTTCACAAAAAAGAGTAATATTGACTTTAAAATAATATTTGTTATTAACATGAAAATCTGAATGTTTTTCTTTCATTTCACTTGAAAATACAATCTTTTGTCTTTCTATCTTATTGTCTTTTAAAACTTTGTTTTTTTCTGCTCCATAAAAGTATAAAAGTCTTAGTCTTTGATGATTTTTTAATATACTAATTAACTTATCAATATCGTAATTTCCCCACTTTGATATTATTTCAATATAATCAAAGTCTTTATTATTAAGAAACGTAAGTATTGCTTCTATATAATTTAAATTTAAGGTATTAAAAGCTCTAAACTGAATAAATCTACATCCTAATTTTTCTAAGCTCAATAGAGATAAAGTTAATGTGTCATTTTGCATAGGAAGTTCTAAAATTGCATTAGAGACTTGACCAGGGTAGTCCCATGCTGGTTCTAAATCAACAAATAATTCAAGTTCATCTTCATCACAAAAAAAGATAAATTCATTTTCAATAAGCATCTTAAAATATTCATCAATAATTGAATGTTGAGTTTTTTCAAAGTCTCTTTTAACATCATCGATTGTATTGGTTTTGTATGTTGATAAAATATCATATAAACCATTAGGAATTAGTTTGTACGAGTTACGAGGCAAATCGTAAATAGCACTTCGTTTATTGCCTTTGACTAATTTGCATTCAGCAAACAATTTAAAATACTTACTTTCAGAATTCATTTTTAAGATTTATGATAGGTGAAATGATTTTATAAAAGTTTTGCGGATAATAATCACTTGTATTATTTGAAGCTTTGATTATTTTCAAATGATCATCTTTCAACTTTTCTTCTATTTTAAGAAATTGAACATTTGTTGGTAGCTTGTCAAAATCTTTATCGTATAAATCTTTAATACTCTTACTTTCCATTTTTAAAATATTTAGCGATTCTTTTTTCTAAATAGAAATTGCAAGGGTAAGAAACTTGATAAAACTGTCCTATTGGATTGACTTCCAAAAAATAATATCTTTTGTCCTTGCCGACTAAAATGTCTATTGAGCCAGATTTCATATTTGTTTTGTCCATAAATTTTATAATTGCTAATTTTAAACTATCTGGTGCTTTGTAAGGAGGTGTACGGTTTGGTTTCTGAAAATTATAATTGCGAAAATCAATTTTTGTCATTTCGTCCAATTGAGAAAAAATTGCGGAAATGTATATTTCCTCTTTAAAGTAAAAAACTCTAAGCTCATAGGCTTTGTCAATGTACTCTTGAAATAAGGTTGGAGCAAAAGTATCGGGAAAATTATTTATTATCTCTTCAGTAAATAAATAAGATTGTCCAGAAAAACATATCTCATCATTTTCATAATATAAGCCACTTTGAGTTATGGGTTTTGTAAGTAATATTTTATATTCTTTAATAATGTCTTGAACTTCTTGTTTATTTGTCAATATCCAAGTCCGTGGAATATTCATACCACATTTATTTGCAATTTTAAGATTAATAAGTTTATTGGTATTATTTTCATATATATTTCCGACACTCTTTTTAATATTATGTAATTCATTATAAATAAATTCAGTAATTGCATCAAACTCATTTAGTAAAAATCTATTAGTTACTTCAGAAAGGTTTAAATATTTTTGTTTTCCAACTGCATTTACATTTAAAGAAAGTTTCCCTCTACGGTACCAATAACCTGTAATTTTACTTAATTGAATTACTGTATCATCATGTTGACAAACAAAATCAATGTTACCATCGGCATTTATAGTAAGTTTAAAAAAATCAAAAACATTAGTATTGTTGATACGTAAGTATTCAACATTATAATATTTTAACCAATTTATTACACTATCAGTTGTTGCATCATCAGGTTCTGAAATTATTAATATCATTGTTAAAAACTTATAAAAAATTTATTCAAGCATTATTTCATCATTGGCTTTTTTATTTTTTCTTCTTTCTCTTTGTATTAGTTCATTTCTTTTTTCTTGCTCCACTGTGTTTAGTCCCACTTCTAGTCTTTTTCTATTTGTAATGGTATCATTACCATAATAACTTTCATAATCGGTATTTTTACTATGTCTATAAATATAGCGACATATATTTGCGTATTGAAATGGAGTCATGTTTCCATTTATCACATTTTGAAATAATGTATTTTTAAAATCAACTGATACGTTACGCTTTGTTGAAAAGTAATGAAGCAACATAAAATAGGCTTGCCATTCTCTAATATAAGGTTCCCAAAAACTAATATATCTTACTGTTGATACAGAATCTTCGTAAGTTTTGGGCAATCCTATAAGTTTTTCTCCGGGAAACCCATATTCTTTGATGATATTATTAATTATTGTAAATTGCTTTTTGTTATTTATTATCCATTTCAAACCAAATATAGTATGCCTGAACAGGATAAATCCATCATTTACCTTTTGTGTATATTTTTGATCTATTTCAAATAAACTGTCTATTTGATTTGCAAGATTTAAATTTATTGATGCTTTATAAATAGAATAAAGACTATCAAAATCTTGGATAGTTTCCATAGTAGTAGAGTATGCGAGTGATTTTTTTGTTAACTCGCTTGATCTTATAAACCATATCGAAATTCCTTGCGTAAAACACTTATTAAGCCACTTATTAGCCCTGATGCTATCATCAACATAACAACAAATTTGTAAAGACTTAAAACAGTGTTGTGCATAAATAAAATCATAATTTGTATAAATACTATCCAAACGTAGCAGGGCTAAATTATAATTTTCTGACAAAACATCTTCATCTACTCGGTTAAAAGTTTGATGATAGTATATATAATTTTGTCCAAAAGAACATAACGATATAGCTGAAAGGATCAACAAAAAAATCACTAATCGCATAATTACATACCTTGTATAGCAAAAAAACGCATCATACCACCTTTAAAAGTAGTTTGAGTAAGAAATAATAACAAAAATATCATTCCCATTGTAAAGAAAATTATTACTAATAATATTCTTTACAGCAAGGTCCTTCATATTCCATCAAGTCTCCAGAGACAACTCCATTGGAGTTTTTATTATAGTCGTCAATTGCTTTTAAAACAGCTTGAGCTGCTTGTTCATTACATCCATCATCTTTTCTTATTGTATCAGTTCCCCCCTCAGGTCCTGCAGATGAATCTGTCCTATACTTTGATGTATCATTAGAGGCACCAGTGCAATCATAAGTACAACTTGAGCAGTCTTCATTTTTTGATGTAGCTGGAGTTGCAGCTCCACCAACTACTTCTACAAGTTCACGCAATTCATTTGATAAAATTTCTTCAGAATTAAATAATTCTTCGTTTAAACTTTGTAAGTCTTTCTTTTTCATAACGATAAAATTTTAAATTAATAATAGAAAACACAAATATAAGAATTATTTGCGATATTTGCAAAAATTATTTTTTATTTGGTATTTTTTTGTACTTATAATTATTCTAATTGAAAAGATTCAAACACATTAAACAAAATGACCATAATGACTGTGGACCGACATGTCTAAGAATTGTTGCCTATTGGCATGGGAAAAATTATGACATAGATTTTCTCAAAAAAAACTGCAATATTAACAATGATGGTGTCAATTTGCTAGATATTGTCAAAGCGGCAGAACTTATTGGATTTAAAACATTATGTGTAAAAATTGACACAAAGAAACTTGATAAAGTCTTAGAAATTGGACCTTGCATTATACACTGGCAGAAGAAGCATTTTGTAGTACTTTACAAACAAAAAAAATCATTTTGGAAAAGAAGTAAGATTTATTATATTTCAGATCCTGCCAGAGGTCGTTTAACTTTTAACGAAGAAATCTTTAGTAAATCATGGAAAGGGAATAGTGCAAAAGGATATTGCTTGTTATTAGAACCAAAGGAAGATTTTTACAACTTGAAATTTTAAATCAATGAATTAAGATAATAATTTTTGAAAAATTTTCGAATAGGCAAAATTTGATTCTTTTATGTGTGATGTAAAATGGCATTTATTTAAATTCTTTAATGATCTATTTACATGTAAAACGTGCGTTGTAAAAATTTGGCTCTTTGACTTTTGCGAAGTTTTGGCACGTGTGTCGGGCAAAAGGCAATGTGCCAAATGTGGGCAGGCATTAAAAATTGTTTTAAAAAATGTGCGTTGGCAAAAAAATAAAAAACATCGGGTCGGCTTGTGTGTCGGCTATCTTTTCTTGTCAATATTCCTTTTTTCTGTCCTTTCACAATGGTTTACTTTTCAATTTATCGGTGTCTCTGTTTTTTTTCTACACTTGGCGGTAACGGATTGGCGGTATGTTTTTGTTGCCGATTTCAAAGCACTTCATTGTCAAGTTACACGAAAGTTTATTAGATGCAGAAATGCTGAAATACCCACTGTCTCGGCAATAAAATATACCGCCTGTTACCAACTGGGCGTTCTGCCTGTCTTTCATTGTCTTACAAACTTGTCTTAAAACGAAATACAATGTCAAAGGTACTATTTTTTCTGACTTGATAAATGCGTGAATACTCAGATTTAGTTTTTTAATTGTCGGCAAAAAGAAGTCAAACAGGCTGGTATCTTTAATAGAATACAGTTTTACAAATCAAAGAAATTGCCAGCCTGTTGAGTTTAAAATTACTCCAATTCAGTCGAGTTGTTAAACTGTTGCTTGTCTGAACCTTTTGTAACATTAGTTTTGATAGCCAAATACTCTTGTTCGCTGATTTCTTTATATTCTTTGATTTTTCCACTTCTGTCCATTTTAACAATGGAATAATCAGGAACTTCATTTGAGTTCATTGCTAAACTTGGGTCAATTAGTGGTGTGCCTTCAACAACAAGAATATCTTGTCCGTATAAAATTGCCCACCAGCCTTTAGAATAAACTACTCCGTCAACTAATGCCACAGCACCTGGCGTTTTTTCTAAAGCACGGTCAATGGCTTCTTTCATGCTTGGGCGTCCCATCGGAAAATACAAAATCATATGGGCAATATCTTTCCCCTCATTTCTTGTTTTTCCACGTGTGAATGTGCCTGCTTTTGATAAGTCAACATTTTTTGTTGAGATAATTGTAAAATCAACTACTCTGTAAGAACATCCGGAAATGAAAAAACCGGTAATCAAAACAACTGCGAAAATTTTTTTCATAAAAATAAATTTTATATCTGTCGCAGTCCCGATACAGATTGTTAATTAACAAAAATAAGCGTGGGACTGTAACCATATTCGCTTTCAAGGCTCTCGCGAAGCCTCCGTACCAAATAAGTTAAGCCCACGCCATGACGTGAGCATTAAACTTATTATTCTTGGTACGTTTAAATTTGCGAGATTTTGAAAGCCAGAATAATAGCTAACGCTTATAATGTTTTTTTTGAGTTACGATGTTTTTTATACTTCCGGTTACCTCCTTTTTTAAATTAATAATATCTTTATTTGTGTATTATTGAAGCACTACATTTAATTCAATATCATTAGCTGATTTATTATATTCAAAAACTAAAAAGCCAAAATCAGAAACAGCAATATTTTCAATTTTACCATGAATAGGCATTCCTCTGCCAGTACCAGTTGCTGATTTTAAATTGATGATTATAGGCAAACCATTTCCATTATTAATAAAAACTGATATGAAGTTTCCATTAAAGAAATAGTCATCACTTTTTGTTGTATTGGCTAACAAAACTACCTTATTGTTACCAAACTCTAACTTATTGAACTTCTCCATGCTTTATTATTTATTATGTGCAAATATATGAATTCCTTTTCTCTTTTTTCGTGGGTCGGCAAAAAACTAAATCTGTTGTCTTTTCTGTCAGTCATACTTCTTATTTCGTATTTCGTTTTCAATTTCATTTCTCTTTATCAAGTTTGTAGTCTGTTGTCCTTTTCTCGCCTTGTTGCCAACATCTAATTTACGCAACAAATATACAACATTCGTATATATTAAACTTATAACATTCGTATATTATTTTTTGATTTAATTCAAATAAATATTATATAATCCAATATATCATAT
>FZPS01000098.1_pt141 | contig 14855 bp, 13 predicted proteins | sample 1817821 | NCBI WGS metagenome assembly FZPS01 (sample SAMEA104158645, study PRJEB21678) | metagenome | place: Germany | collected 2015-04-21 | reverse complement strand
GAAATTCGCCATGAAAGCGCCCGGTTGTAATCAGCCCACATCCTGGAGTAGAGGCCGCCTGATTCTTTAAGCTCTTCGTGCGTTCCTTCCTCAACAAGACGACCGGAGTCGAGCACGATGATCTTATCAGCACCGATGACAGTCGACAGCCGATGGGCAATCATGATGACGGTTCTCCCCTTCATCAGTGCGGCAAAAGCGTTCTGAATCAACCGTTCATTTTCCGGGTCTGCAAAAGCGGTCGCTTCGTCCAGAACGATAATCGGCGCATCTTTCAAGATAGCTCGGGCAAGTGCCACGCGCTGTTGCTCTCCACCCGAAAGATAGGTGCCTTCCGTACCGATCAATGTGTCCACGCCGTCCGGAAGTTTGTCAATGATGTCTTTACACTGTGCAGCGTTAAGAGCGGCCATGACCTCTTCTCGCGTAGCTTCAGGTCTTGCAATTCGCACATTTTCTAAAATTGACGCCTTGAATAAACGATTGTTTTGGAACACAAAAGCCACTTGATCCATAAGGATGCCAGGGTCGATCTCTCGGACATCCACACCGCCCACTTCAACCACACCCGAACTGGCATCCCAAAAACGCGGGATTAAACTAGCAGCCGTCGTCTTACCTCCTCCCGAAGGGCCGACAAGAGCCGCCGTCTGACCGGGCTCCACCACAAATGAAACATTCTCAAGTGCAGGAAGATCCGCGCCTTGGTAAGTAAATGACACGTTCCTGAAAGCCACGCGGTTTCCCTTAGGAATTTGCGGATTTGACGCCACTTTCTGTACCGGCGCATTCATCACATAATCGATACGTTTAAGCGCCGCATCTGCAAGCATCATTCCACTCGCAGCAAACATGACTTTAGCAAGAGCCGTAGAAATGACTGCGGAAAAGACGGCATAGAAAGCAAAATTCGTCACGAAAGCGGCAAAATCACCGGATGCCAGCGCGCCCGGAGCCAGAATAAGCACGACAGGTACGATAAAGACGAAGGCACCCTCCGTAAAGGTGAGGTTCACAGATTGAGGTACACGACAAACAGCGCCTTGATAATATTCAGCTTTTTCGCTGTAATCCTCGATGGCCTGCTTGAAAGCTCTAAAAGAGTAAATTGTTTGCTGGAATACTTTGACAACGGGAATACCGCGCACATATTCAGTGCCCGCCTTGCTCATCGCATCTTGAGCCGCTTGGTATTCAGCTATATGCCCGGCGTTCTTCCCGCTCATCATAGATGCCATAGCCATGACAGAAATGACGGCTGACATGAGGCAGGCCGCACCCATCCTCCAATCAAAGATAAACATCATAACGAACATGGCGATAAACATGGCGATCGTTCCGACGATATCGGCCAGATTGTGCGCCAAAAGGGTTTCCGTATCCGCGGCAGCGCCATCAAGACGATTGCGAAGCAATCCCGTCGCATGGTGATCAAAGAAACCCAATGGAACCTTCATGAGGTGTGCTACGCCTTGCTTGCGAATGTTGGCCGCCGTTCGAAACGCCGCCAGATGTGTACACATCAGCGCGACAAAGTATATAACGATGCCTCCGACCGCAGAACCGAATGCCATCCATCCATAGGTTCTAATCCCTAATGCCTCAGTCCAATTCGGCGCTACAGCGATCAAGTCTCGTACAACGAGCCATATGCAGATATATGGCAGCATGCCCAAAATCATGGCAACTGCCGAAAGAGCAAGTCCTAAAAAAGTTAAACCTTTATAGTTTCCCGCATATGCCATCAAACGACTCACGGTTGATGGACTTTTCTCTTCTTTCAATATCATCATCTCCTTGCATTTTGGTGCACCTATGGGCTCTTGATCCCCACACAATTAATTTTCTTTGTTAAGCTCGTCCCTAGACGCCCAAAGTCTTGCTGAATATTCGAGAGGCTTTTTGTTGAGACATCCCTTGCAGCCCATACAGCGACGGCAACTGTTCGCACAGGCGGCTTCATCAGACCGAGGTTCTGCACTAAAAAGCGTTCCTCTCATAGATAGATACTCAATAAACGCTTGTACCGTTTCTGGAGAAATCTCAAGTTCCCTCGACAATTCATATTGGGAATGCATTCTTCCGTCACTCATTAATCGAATCATTTTCGTGTACATCGTTCCTTGTCCTTTAAATTAAATAAATAGACCGGCAACTCGGTAAGCTAGGAAAGCCAGTATCAGCGAGGTCGCAAAATAATATCCCAAGATACGCAGCGTCCATTTCAACGATCTCGTTTCCTGATAAGTAGATGTGATTGCCATGAGACACGGCGCATTGAACGTGACTGCAAAAATAAACGCTAAAGCCGCCGGCGGCGTAAGTGAGGCAAGAAGCACGTTTTCAAGTCCGGCTGCCACCTGACCTCCGGAACCGATCGTTGCAGAGAATAAAGATCCGGCGCCTAAATATAAGGAACCTAAAACTCCTAAGGCGGCCTCCTTGCTGACCATGGAAGCAAAGTAGGCTAAGAACGTCTGCCATGTTAAGCCGAAGACGATCGTTACAGGCTCAATAGCTCGTCCAAAGCGATAAAGCAACGATGTATCCGAATTGCCCGAGGAACTATACGTCAAAAGCCAAAATATCAGGGAGACGAGAAAGATCACCCGAAGCGCTCTTGCCAAAATATCCCCCGTCCGAACGAGGATCGAGCGAAACAAAGCCTTCCATCTAGGCCTGTGATACGGCGGCAACTCCATAATCAATCCTGCTCGATCTTCTTCGCGTATTAATTTCGAGCCGAATATTTTGGCTGTTATAAACATATGAATACCGGCGACAATGAAGATTGCGACAATGATCAACGGAGCCCACGCTCCAAAAAATAGAGAAGAAAGAACAGGCACGATAGCCCAAGTCGCAGCACAGGGCACGACCCAAGCCAGGGCAATGGTGAGAACTCGTTGTCCCCAAGAATCAATAACACGCGTACCTGCGGCTCCGCCAATTGTACAGCCGAAGCTGACGACTAAAGGCATAACCGATTTTCCTTGCAGCCCTAATTTAGCCATGGTACCGTCAAAAACATAAGAAACACGAGCCATGTAACCTATTTCTTCCAAAAATCCGAATACAAGATTGACGCCGAAAACAAAACCGATCATGGCCACAGCAAAGTATAAGGTGTTTAAAACAACTTGAGTAATCAGGTCGATCAGCATCTGTGGTGCGCCAATAGCGCTTAAACCCTCCGCAATTGGCCCCCCTAATTTGGGAATCATACTGCCGAGCGTCATAATAGGCGCGGCGGGAATAAATGAGGCAATAAGTCCTAGAAGGATGATGATCACGGCGAGCGGTTTTCCCCATCTTCGATGAGTTGCCAGCCTGTCAAATTTGGACAGAAGTGGTTTTTCATGTTTTTGGACGAGCGTATCAGAAAGCAGTTCGTCAATCCATTGAAATTTGCATCCGCCCGTATGTAAAGGACCGTTTCGGATAGAGGACAGAATCACCTCTGCTTCTTGATATGCCTCTGCCTCTAAGGTGTTGTTCACCTTTTCTAATATAGCTGTATCACCCTCAATCAGTTTTGTCGCAAGCCAGAAAGCAGAGTAGTTGTCAATCCCCTCCTGCGGCATTAAAGCGAGTAGTTTCTTGTAGACTCCGTTGTCGATGCTGTGGCATTTTTTAATCAAAGAATCAAAGTTCAATTGCTGTCTTTCTTTCAAGGCTCGATCAATAGCCTCAAAAAAACCTTCATATTGTTTGCGATCAGCAGCGACAAAAGGAATAACGGGAATTCCCAGTTTTTCCTCGAGCTTTGACGCATCGACCGTTTTTCCTTGGGCTTCGGCAACATCCATAAGATTCAGAAGAAGTACTGCCGGACACTCAATACCGGCATAATCAGCCAGCATGAAGAGACTTCTGGATAGCTGAGAAGAGTCGGCAAGGATACAGACAACGTCCGCCTGACCGGAAGCGATGTAGTCACGTGTAATGATTTCTTCTTCAGAATTGGCAGAGAGGCTGTACGTACCGGGCAAATCTGTGACACGATAGCGCACACCTTCTCTGTCGTAGTACCCCTCCTTTTTCTCAATGGTTTTGCCCGGCCAGTTGCCAACACGTTGGCGTGCGCCGGTTAACCCGTTAAATAGCGTTGATTTTCCGGAGTTAGGCTGACCTAAAAGAGCGATCATCGGATGTCTGGTAATCGTTGCTGTACTCATACGATCACCTCCACCAAGACGTTCTTGCTTTCCTCCCGATTGAGAGCAACCACAGTATCTCGACCGTAAAAAAGTAATGGGAACTTCCTTTCGTTGTGTAAAACCTCAAGCTCACAACCTATGGTCAGTCCTATGGATGTAATTCGACTAAGAAATCGTTTGTCACCTTTTACATTCGAAACGACAACTCTTTGACCGGCATTAACCTCATTAAGTGCAATCACTTCATATTCCTCCTCACATCATGGTTTTCAAATAAATAAAAACCTGCTTCTCTGAACACAAGACTACGGTTAGCATTGGCTAACTATAGTTAGTTGAGTCTAACTTATTTGTTTCATGTTTTCAACTGCTGTTTTTAAGCTTGATATTTAGTGCTGTTATCAGCCATGGATTTTCACCTCTTCATACCTTGTCAAATTATTTTATTTGCGATCAAAATGACATCGCGATGTTGTTTTGATCGCAGTTTTGTGCTATCTTTTCATTAACTGAGCGGAGGGATCATTTTATGTACATTAAAAGAACGGTGGAAGAAACGATTATTAAAGTCAGTCAGTCATTTCCTAGCGTTGTTGTGTACGGTTCGAGGCAAGTCGGAAAATCGACGACGATTGACATGTTGTTTGCCGATAAGTGTAAAAAAGTGACGCTTGACGATCGAGATGACAGGTTACTGGCTGAAAGCAGTCCGAGGTTGTTCCTTGAAAGCTACGGCTGGCCCTTAATCATTGACGAAATTCAAAAAGCCCCAAGTCTTTTGGATGAAATTAAGATAAACATTGATGAGCAGAGACTGATTTGGATGAAAGAGGGCAAAGAACGTAATTTGATGTACATTCTGACGGGTTCCAGCCGCTTTGAGCTGCAGGAGGGTATTTCGGAGTCGCTTGCAGGACGATGCGGTGTCGTAGAAATGGCATCTTTTTCTCAGTCCGAGAAATACGGCTACGATAATCCCTATTTCGAACCGAAAATTGAAAGCTTACGTCTTCGCGAGAAACAGGGTAGAAAATATAGAACGAAGGCAGAAATATTCCAAGATATTTTTATGGGCGGCATGCCCGATATTTGCACGGGTGTTTCTGAAAGAGACGTGTATTTCAAGTCCTATGTCAACACCTACATTGAGCGTGATGTCATGAGTCTTATTGCCGCCTCTCGTGAACTTCAATTCCGAAACTTCATTTCTATTCTTGCGCTCAGAACTGCACAAGAACTCCATTACGATGAAATTGCAAGAACTTGCGGAATCGATGTGCGAACAGTGAAGCGCTGGATTTCTATTCTTCAGACATCAGGAATCATTTATCTTTTACAGCCATACATGGCGAACATATCAAAGAGAATCATAAAAGCGCCCAAGCTCTATTTCATGGATACGGGGCTTTGTGCGTATCTTTGTAAATGGCCAAATGCTGAGATGCTGGAAAACTGCGCCATGAGCGGAGCGTTTTTTGAAACTTTTGTCGTAAGCGAAATCATAAAAAATTTCCATGCTTACAATCAAAATCCTCAGGATAGACTATTTTATTACAGAGATATCGATAAGAAAGAAATTGACTTGCTGTACGTAGAGGATAAAAGTCTTTACCCGATAGAGATAAAAAAGGGCATCGCGCCGACAAAGCCTACGAAGAATTTCAACGTACTCGCGAAGTATAAGCTGAATATCGAGCCGGGAATCGTGATCGACAATTGCGACAGGATAAGGCCGATCAATGAAAAAGCCTATATGTTCCCTGTGTATCTCTTGTAAGCATTAAGCAGGAGTATTTTCGATCAAAATGACATCGTGATGTTGTTTTAATCGAAGTTAACATGTTCTGTAAACTTGTGCGATAAGTTTGTCACTGATGGACTTCGACAGCTTTCTTGTGTTGATTTTGGAAAAACGACTAATCCGGAATAAAAGCAACTCACCCTATTGGAAATCATGATGTCGGCAAGAACCCTGAGAAAAGGGAGTTGCTGCATTTTTCGAGCCCTCCCCTTTCTTCTACCTAACGATCTCCGCTTTTACCTGAAGGACAGTTTCACGTCTAATTTTTCTTCTTCTTGCATACAATGCGCTGATCAATAGGCCAATGGTGGCAATGAGGATAATGGCACCGCCCGGTTTGATTTCGAAGTACCAGGAAAGGGTCAGACCCGACATCATGAAAAGTAGCCCTAACGTCAACGAAATGAAATACATCTGCTTATAAGAACGGGCTAAGAACAAAGAGCAGGCAACCGGAATAACAAGTAAAGATGAAACCAAAAGGGCACCAACCATTTTAGCGCTAAGAGCCACCGTTATAGCCGTAAGAGCCGTAAAAACACCGTTAATGCCGTGTACCGGCACACCATCCAAGCGAGCCAGATTAGGATCTATGGAAATATTTAACAGACCGCTATAGAAGAAGAGAGTGACGAACGAAACGACGACAAACAAGGCGATCGAAGCGGTGACGTCATGAGGAGTCGCGGATGAAATGCTTCCAAACAAATACGACTCCAACGTGTTACCTCCCGGCGTAAAATCTGACAGTATGGAGGCAGCCCCGAGTCCTATACTCATGACTACAGCTGTCGCCATATCGCCGTACTGCGGAAGACGATAGCGCATAGCCTCAATAGCAAAGGCCGAAATCAAACAGACCATTATAGCTCCCAAGCTGGGATTAAAGCCGAAAATCAGACCTAAAGCTACTCCTGCCAATGAGGTATGTGACAGAGCGTCACCCATCATCGAAGTCTTGCGATTTACCACGATAATTCCTATTTGTGGAATGGTCACGCCTAACATCAATCCGACCAGCAAGGTTCGGCGCATAAAAGCAAACTCAAACATACTCCAATCTCCCGTTACGTATTTCCGCCCGATAATCCATATCGAGTATTTCGTACACTAACTCCTTTTCGTGAGTTACTAAAATATAGGTTAATTTTTCTTTGTCTTTTAAATCGTTCAATAGTTTTAAAAAGCTTCGTTTACTTTCTTCATCTACTCCGGCCGTCGGCTCGTCCAAAATCAACATCCTGGGTTTGTCCAGCATGGCGCGGGCAATCATGACCCGTTGCTGCAGTCCGCCGGATAATTCACTGAACGGAACTTGGGCGTACTCGGCCAAGCCAAAACGCTCCAGCCCTTTCAGAGCCGATTCGTACTCTTTTTTGCGGGCAATTCTAAAGCCTTTCAAATATCTATAGCGACTGCTGGCTAAGATTTCCGCGCTGGTCACCGGAAAGGCTACACTCTTGGTTACATTCGTTTGCGGAACATAGCCGACATCCTGCCAATTTTTCTTGTTTTGAACGTCTTGCCCGAAAATTTCTATATCGCCCGACTTGGCACGCAGTTGTCCTAGAATTAGGCGCAGCAAGGTGGATTTACCGGAGCCGTTGCTGCCGAAAATAACCATACATTCCTGCTCGGGCAGTTTAAAGTTTACATCCGTAAGAACCGGATCTTCTGTATATGAAAAATACAGCTTTGACACCCGCAAAGCGTTTGTACGCATTCTATTCACCTCATTGATTGTTCTAATCGTTCTAAATTGTCTCGCATGATATCGATATATCGGATCTCCGCGCTTTTGCTGACGAACTCCATGGAATTCAAAGTGTCGGCATCGCCTCCGATTTCCCAGGCGATGGTGTAAGCGTCTCTGCTATTGCCTTTCGCTTCATAGAAAATTTTGCTCACATGATTTTCCCTGCAAAAGGCGATGGCTCGTCGGAGAGTATGCAGGCTAATCGATCCCATACTGGTTAAGCCCTGAAGGGGATATTGATCTAGGCCGAAGTCTCTGGCCAAATAGGCATAGGCATAGTGGGTAACAACGAAGACTTTGTTCTCCTTGGCAGCGAATTTATCCTTGAATTCATGTTCCAAAAGAGCCAGTTCGTTGACCATTCGCACCTTATTTCTATTAAAATTTTTGGAGTAATGGGGGTAAGACGCAGCCAGACTTTGATTGATCGCATTGAGATAAATTTTGGCATTGATCGTCGACATCCAAGAATGCGGGTCGTACGTTGTTTTGTCCAAGCTTGAGGTGGAACCTGCCAAAATCACTTCCACAGGCAGGTCTTCGCCGCCTTCTTCCTCTAAGAGGCGATAACTTAACAGCGCTTCTGATAAGCGATCCGATATCAGGTAATAGCTGCCGCTTTCAGGCACTTGATAATACATCATTCCGGAAGTATGACCCATCTTCATTTTATAGACCTTTTCGTTCTCGACTTCGATCAAACTGTATTGTTCCACCGTCTCTCCTTGATCCAGCATGACGGATTTGGCGTGGGCGATCATATCCTCTTTCTTTTCTTGACCCTCAGCCTTAATAAATGCAATTCGCATAAACTCTTCATGGGTATGACCGAATTCGATGGGATAAACCCGGTTTCCTTCCAGATCCAGTTTGACCATATACTGAAATTCGCCCAACGAAGCCTGCCCCTTATACGTAATCAAGTCAACATCTTCCGATAAATCGACAATTTTCAAATTGGGCAAGCTTTCTCTTATACCGGCTAACCAACGTTCTTCCATGTTAGCTCCATTAACAATAAGCATGTCGGCAATGGCCAATTTTTGAAGATCGCGAGGAGTCGGCTCCCACATATGGGGATCTTGTTCCGCCGGCATTAGAATATCGATATGAACATCCGTCCCTTCCGCAACGGATTTGGTTAAATCGTAAACGGGATAAAAAGAGGTATATACCAGCGGACCGTCTATGACCTGCTCATTATTCCGACAGGCACTGAGCAAAAAAATACTCATGACAATAGATATAAGCAGGGTAATGGAAAGGACCCTCTTGAAAAGAGGATACCTTTCCGAGTCTCTCTTGCTTTTGTAAGCAAATAATGACATATGCGACAAACCCTTGATTTCGTCAACCATTAATGGTCATGATCATGGTCATGATGTCCATGAGATTCAGCGTGATGTTCTAACTCTTCAGCAATCATGGAAAGAGGAATGTTCTCGTCCATGAATGTTGGATACCAATGCTCATCCTTCATGGCTTCATCAACTGACTTTGCTGCACGAACGTGGAAGTGCGCCATGTTTTCTTCGCCATGGATCTCCATTAGGAGAACGATAGGATGCTCAGAAGCATCTTTGGTTTCGAAAACATACCAATAAAAGTTGGCGCCGCCGTGAGTAAATTCCAAGGCCTCTTTATAGGTATACTTAGCCGTTTTACCGTCTGTGTCCCTGTAGAGTTCGTAGAAGGTAATCGTCTCCGCATTGCTGTCGATCACCATTTTTTCGAAGGGTACACTCTCTTCCTTCTCATGCTCGATATATTCATCCACCGTCATATCGTGTTCTTCAGCTACATGTTTCAACGCCTCACGTAAACCCTCGTCATCTTCACTTAAGAAGCTGGTCATGTTCCTCCAAGTTCCGTCCCAATCCGCCAGAGAGGCATCAGGTTGATCTTGTTGCTGCATCTGTTCCGGCAGATTAGACGGAGCCGGCGCGTCCGTCGGATCAGATGCAGTCTGACCGTTACAAGCAACTAAAAAGAGGCTCAAAACGAGTGTGCCTACTACCAATAACTTCTTTAAATACATCATTTAATTCATCCTCCTCTATTTGTATGTATTTATTGAAACTAAATCAGTTAAGATTCAGGCCATCAGAGCTTTCCACTCTTACGCATCCTTCGTTCTTTGTTCGTACGAACCTTATGAACAACGATGTGGCTATCTTTCACTGAGTTAGTCATGACTAACTCTAGCACAAAAAAAAAGATAATCTGACAATTTGGTCACATTTGTTCCAAATAATATTTCATTTACACCGCTTCACATGAGAAGTTATTAACGAGTAATCGCAGTTATGAGGGAAGGATCAACCATTTCATGAATTTCCGCGTCCAGCAATTGCATCAATTCTATATCGTGGGTAGCAAGCAGCACGAGGTGGTTCTTAGCATATTCCTTGATTGGTCTCGAGATTTTATCTTGCAAAAGAGGTACAATGTGGTATAGGGTTAGATAAAACTAACTTAATGTTTTAGTGATAACTGTTCAAATCAGGGAGGAAATATGAAGCCTGATTATAAAAACTGGGTACCGAAAAAGATGCTGTATTTATTGGCTTTCTTTGCTTTCCTTTTTTATGCAATAACACTTTTGCTCCAATGGTTGATACAGCCCGGGACTACGAAAATAATATTGTCTTCTTTATGTCTTCTTGCCGCTGTTTCACTGACGGTGATTTGTATTTGGATGACAAGAATGTATCGCGCTTTTTCCTATGACGGCAATCGCAAACTCTCTAAGGCCATCGTTGAAGGACTTGCCCGTTGTGTTGAAGTGCCGAAGAACGGATCGGTATTAGATGTCGGTTGCGGCAGCGGAGCTCTAACCATTGCCGTCGCAAAAATGAACCCTACAGCCAAAGTGATCGGCGTTGATCGTTGGGGCAAGGAATACGGTTCTTACAGCAAAAATCTTTGTGAAAGAAATGCGCTGGCAGAAGAAGTCGACAATGTTGTATTTCGTGAAGGAAATGCCGTTAAGTTGGATTACCCGGATGAAAGTTTTGATGCTGTAACAAGTAATTACGTTTATCACAACATTATTGGCGTGAACAGGCAGGAATTGCTCTTGGAGACTCTTCGTCTTGTAAAAAGAGGCGGCGTATTTGCGATTCATGATATTTTTTCCAAGCGAAAATACGGTGATATGGACTCTTTTATCAATAAATTAAAAAAATTGGGCTATGAAAACAGTCGGCTCGTAGACACAACCGACGGTCTATTCATGACTAAAAAAGAGGCGACGATGTATAGCCTAAAACATTCGGCAATCTTAATTGGTAAAAACAGACCATTCACTCGTTTAGAGCCTTTCGAGAAGCCACAATAAACTACTCGACTTTTTATTTGGAGAAACACATATGGGGCTATTGAAAAAAATCTTTAACCAGACAGGGAAACCGGAAGGCTTTCTTGGGAAAATGATGATTAAGGGTATGAACATAGGTCACGCAAGGCTAGCCGACTGGGGCATGTCCCTTCTAGAGGACATTTCGCCTTCGGAGATTTTGGACCTAGGCTGCGGCGGAGGCAGAAATGCCGGCAAGTTGCTAAAAAAATATCCGCGGGCACACCTGACCGCCATCGATTATTCACCCGTCTGTGTGGAAAAGACGCGGAAATATAACAAGGCCATGGTTGCCGCCGGCAGGTGTGCCGTTCAGAAAGGTGATGTGTCAAATCTTTTACTGAAGGAAAACAAATATGACCTTGCGACTGCGTTTGAGACGGTGTATTTCTGGCCTGGACTTGAGCATTGCTTTGCTGAAGTTAATAAAGTATTGAAGCCGGGCGGCATTTTTATGATCGTGAACGAGTCGGACGGGACAGATCAGGCTGCGCTGAAGTTTGAGAAAATCGTCGACGGTATGAGGTGCTATACGCCGGAAGACATCGAAGTTGCTCTAAAAACAGCCGGCTTCGAGATCATCAAAAAAGCCCGTTTTAGTTCAAAACCTTGGATTACGATTATCGCAAAGAAAATCTAAATCGGAATCGATCGGTCATTTTCACCTTGTTCATTCTTGCAGACATCTTTTCTTTATTCTTTCGGCTATTTTAATACACGATCTTAATATAGCCGAGAAATGACATGTATGCGGAAGCCAAGCAACCTAGAAATTAGAAGAAACCGCAGGACAAAGATTGCCTCATGTATTCCAAAACTTTTATGAGCTCCTAGTAAGAACGAGGGTTGCCTCACTTGTTCCAAAACCTCAGCACTTCCTGATGAAATCGTTCTGGAAACATCATCACAAGTTCACCATGCTGCATTCCTTTTAATTCTCTTGGAACGATTTTCGGGAATGCTTTCTTGGCATAGGCCAGGTCGTTTTTCCTTGCTGCTTTTTCTTCTTCCCCATACCAATATTCCATCTTTGTGTTTGATGTCGGAACAGGGTTAGGCATAGGGTAGTTGTTGGCAGACCAGAAAACATTGTAGATCGTTTTATTGGAATAATGATTTCTTCCAAATTCAAATAACTTTTGATAATGCTCCTCCGGATCCTCACCTTTAGGAGTCCATCGTTCTGGCGGCATAACCATTTTCATCAACCGCAATGACTTAAAGCCTATCTTGACCATTAAGTAATCCTTTAGAGCAATGATTCGACAGAGCCACTTCGGGTAAGGATACGGTGTAATGCCGGCATCAACGATGGCCTTCTTGACCGGCATTGCCTGATTTGCCAGCATGTACATCACGCTTGACCCGCCCATGGAAATGCCGTAAACCATATCAAGGTGTTGAACGCCTTCCCCATTCAGATATGAGACGGCTTGCTCGACATTCTTTTCTATAGAAAGAAAATCCGTTCCAATCTCATCATGCCCATCGGATATGAAAAGAAACACATGAAAATCTTTCGATAATGCCTCTGCCGAACTCTTGAATACCCACCAAGGCTCTGCGGCGCACTGAAACATTAGCAAAGTCTTCTTATTATCTTCACCGTACTCATAGACCTTCACAAAATTAGCTCCAACACAGTTTAATAATGTACTTTTGGGTAAGAAACAGCAGAATAAGCGTGCTCAATCAATTGCTAAAAGTTGGTAGCCAGCGTCTTCAATGGCGGCACGCAGCTGCTCCTCAGTGACAGCTTTTACGGGATCCGCAGCGCTGATTTTTACTTTTCCTGTGTCGAGATCGACTTCCGCTTTCAAGCCTAATCTTTCGAGCGCTTCCTTGACATGCCTCGCACAATGTTGGCACATCATTCCTTCCACCGTTAACACCTGTTCGCAATGATTCATGGATTGCTCCTCACCTTCACTTTTTTCCGTAATCTTTTCGATCGTGACGGTATCTTTTATCGCACGATTTTCCAAACGTAAAACGTCAGGCTTAAAGTCATGTTTTCCTGTTTCCATCTCGGCCGTTATTTCGAGCGGCGGTTTAAAGCGACGCAGACGCAAGGCATTGCTGACAACGAATAGCGAACTGCAACTCATAGCGGCCGCGCCATACATCGGCGTCAGCGTCAGACCCCATGGGCTCAACAGTCCTGCCGCCAAAGGAATACCGATGATGTTATATATAAAAGCCCAGAAGAGATTCTGCTTGATGGTGCGAAGCGTAGCTTTGCTCAAGGCGATCGTATTCACAGCAGCACGAAGGTCATTATTGAGCAAGACGACATCTGAAGTCTCCATGGCGATATCGGTACCTCCTCCCATGGCCACACCCACATCCGCCGTGGCAAGCGCCGGAGCATCGTTAATACCGTCGCCGAGCATCATGACCTTGCGACCTTCATCCGTAAGATCGCGAACAATATCGGCTTTATCCGCCGGTAAGACTTCGGCAAAGACCTGCTCAATACCAAGCTCCTCTGCCAAAGGCACGGCGACCGCGGCAAGATCACCCGTTAACAGAACCGTTTTCAAACCACTTTCTTTAAAGGACTGTATCGCTTGTGCCGAGCCTTTTTTCAGGCTGTCGGCAACACCGATCAGCATACGCAATTTGCCGTCGACGACAACGTAAAGCGGTGTTTTGCCGCCTGCGACAAGCTCTTCGACGGCAGCAGCCCAATAAGAAGGAACCGTGATATTTTCCTCCTTCAAATAGCGAACATTGCCGGCTAATACTTTCTTTCCTTGCACAACGCCTTTGACTCCTCGGCCGGGCAGGGCTGTGAAATTCTCCACGCTTTCCAGCGTCAACCCCTGCGCCGTTGCGGCCTGCACGACAGCCGAGGCCAGCGGATGTTCCGAGACGGCTTCGACCGAAGCGCACAGGGCGAGCCACACCCGCTCGTCATCTTCATCCTCTACAACAAGAGTCGTTACGCGCGGGCGGCCAAGCGTCAGCGTACCTGTCTTGTCGCAGACGATCGTATCGACTTTGGCGGCATGCTCAAGGGCTTCTCCTGAACGAAAGAGAATCCCGTGTTTAGCACCCTGTCCTGTCGCGACCATAATGGCCACAGGAGTTGCCAATCCCAGTGCACATGGACACGAAATAACGAGCACCGTAATCGCGTGCCCCAACGCCTGATCGAAAACCGTGCCCGATAACAAATGAATAATAAGTGTCAACAACGCTATGCCGATCACCGTCGGGACAAAAATGGCCGCGACTCGATCGGCCAATTTTGCAATCGGCGCCCTCGAAGAAGAGGCCTCTTTAACCAAGCGAATCATTTGCGCCAACGTGCTGTCACGACCCAATTTGTCGGCTCGATAGCGAAAACTGCCGGCCTGGTTGATCATGCCTGATAACACTTGATCTCCCGGTACTTTTTCAACCGGTATGGACTCTCCGGTTACAGCCGCCGTATCGAGGCTGCTGTAGCCGCTTATAAGCGTTCCATCGACGGGCAGCTTCTGGCCGGGGCGGATGACAACAATGTCATCGACACGAATCTCTTCAATCGGCAAAAAGAATGTCTCTCCGTTCCGCTCCACTTCTGCCTCCGGCGGCAAAAGTTCCATCAATTCCGCGATCGCTCCGCCCGTTTTGGCCTTCGCTCTCCCCTCCAACATGCGCCCCAGAGCAATCAAAGTCAGTATCGTCACCGATGATTCAAAATAGAGAGAACGGCTAAGTTCCGTAAGTCGTGCCAAATCAGGTCCCATTGCCGCAGCCGCTATCTGATAAAGAACGACGACGCTATAAAGC
>FZPS01000069.1_pt240 | contig 14855 bp, 12 predicted proteins | sample 1817821 | NCBI WGS metagenome assembly FZPS01 (sample SAMEA104158645, study PRJEB21678) | metagenome | place: Germany | collected 2015-04-21 | reverse complement strand
GTAATGACCCCCGCCGAGCAGTTTGGAGATTACAAAGGTGGTGACTGAGGGCATGAACACCATCGCTATGCCTGAAAATACGCCCGGCAGGCTTAAGGGGAAAATAATCTTGCGAAACACTGTGACCCAGTCAGCCCCCAGATCCTCAGCAGCCTCAACGATGCTTGGATCAATTTTGCTTAAGACCGAATAGATGGGCAGCACCATAAAAGGCAGGAAATTGTACACCATACCGAGTACCACTGCTGTTTTTGTATACAAAATATTGATCTCAGGAAGACTCAACCAACGCAGGATTGTGTTGAGGACCCCGTTTTTCTCAAGGATGGTCAGCCATGCATAGGTGCGGAGCAGGAAATTCATCCACATCGGCACAACCAGCAGCATGATCAGGGTATTCTTGTGCCTTAAATTATTCCGGGCTAGGATATAAGCCAAAGGGTAGCCCAACACAAAACAGACAGCGGTGGCAATCAGGGCCAGTTCCAGCGATCTGAACAATACTTTCAGATGTACCGGGTTAAAAAACTGGCGGAAATTCTCAGTCGTAAACTGGGTTCCTGCATCCGTCTTGACAGTCAGGCTCCAGTAACCGACCAGGATGATGGGTACAACAATAAACAAGGCCATCCAAACCAGATACGGCGATGCTGCCCACTTGTGACTCATGCTAGCCCTCCTCCTTCCACATAATATGGATATCCTGAGGAGTGAACACCAAGCCCACTTTGCTGCCTATCGGCTGCATGAGGGTATCATGCACCATCCAAACATATCCGTCGGTGGCAACCAGCATCTCATAGTGGACTCCCTTGAAGATCACTGAACGGACTTCTCCCGTCAGCATGCCTTCAGATTCAGGTACAAGTTCGATGTCTTCAGGGCGGATCACCACATCCACCGGCGTATTCTCGCCAAACCCCTCGTCGACGCATTCAAAAGTACTGCCGGCAAACTGTACCAGGCGATCCCTGATCATGGTCCCGCCGATAATGTTGCTTTCACCGATAAAGTCAGCGACAAAGGCATTCTTCGGCTCATTGTAGATGTCAATCGGTGTCCCAACCTGTTGAATCCGCCCGTCCCGCATCACAACGACTGTGTCGGACATGGTCAAAGCTTCTTCTTGATCGTGGGTTACATAGATGAAAGTAATGCCCAAAGCCTGCTGCATGTTTTTTAGTTCGATCTGCATACCCTGCCGCATTTTCAAGTCCAATGCACCCAATGGTTCATCAAGCAGAAGCACATCCGGTTCATTGACCAAAGCCCGGGCTATGGCCACCCGCTGCTGTTGGCCTCCGCTTAGGGAATCGATTTTCCGCTCTTCATAGCCATCCAGGTTCACCAACCTGAGCATTTTTTTCACTTTGCTTCTGACAGCGGTCTCCCCCAGCTTCTTAATCCGCAGCCCAAAGGCAATATTCTCGAAGACATTCATGTGCGGGAACAGGGCGTACCGCTGAAACACAGTGTTTACTCTGCGTTTGTAAGGAGGGAGATCGTTGATATTGGCATTGCTGAAAATCACTTCTCCCGAGGTGGGCTGTTCAAAGCCGCCAATAATTCGTAATGTTGTGGTTTTTCCACACCCGCTCGGCCCCAAAAGCGTAACAAATTCATTCCGGTGGATTTTCAGATTGATATCTTTGAGTGCTTCCGTGCCGTCATAGTCTTTGGATACGTGTCTCAGCTCAATGATGCATTCTGCCACCTCTACTCCCCCTTACCTAAAAGCTTGGCGGTGTCGACACCCACAACACCTTCGCCTCCGACTTGCCTCCATTGGCCAGATAATGGGCCACATTTGGTATAAAATAAAAACAGTCCCCGCGGGAAGCTTTAAATTTCTGCTTTCCCAAATGGAGATATATATGGCCTTTCAGCACATAACCAAACTCTTCGCCTTCATGTGGATCCTGCGGGCTGGTATTGCCGCCCGGCTCCAGCGTCACCATAATAGGCTCCATCATGTTTTTCTGGGCATTGGGGACAATCCAGTCCACCCGGTGCATTAAATCCTCATCTTCATTGGTGAAAATATCATCGGCTGTAAAAACTACCTTCTCCTGGATCCGATCATTAAAAAAGTCCCTCAGGTTGGTCCCCAGGCTCTCCAGAATATCCACGAGCGTAGCAATCGACGGCGAAGTCAAATCCCTTTCCACCTGGGAAATAAATCCTTTGGTCAGCTCACACCGGTTTGCCAATTCCTCTTGGGTTAAACCGTTTAAAACCCTTAGGCGCTTGATTTTCTCACCAATTATCATACGGCTTCCCCTTACCTGAAGTTTGCCTTTACTAAACACAGGGTTTAGGCTAACTAAACAAAGCATTTCTATTCTAGAGCCTTTTATCTTATTCTGCAATAGCCATACTGGGCGATTATTTTCATTTATGCCTGCAAAGCTGGGTCAACTGCCCTCTTTCTCTTCCAAGCTCTCGATTGAAGGATTTTGACCTTCACCGGCGAATCAATAGACTTAAGAGGAGGGTGAAGCTGTGAGCATTTTGGTTGTAGACGATTCCAACTTTACGCTGCGCTTCGTCGAATACAACCTGAAAGCCGCCGGATACAATGATATCTACACTGTAACCAGCGGTGAGCAGGTCCTTGCCTTCCTTAACAATAATGATAATTATACCCATGTTGAATTGATCTTAATGGATGTGTTTATGAAGGGTACCAGCGGCATCTCTGTCTGTAAAGCCCTGCAGAACCATCCAAAATACAATCAAATTCCCGTCATGATCATGACTGCAGACACCAGCGAGGAAATACTGCAGGAGTCATTTGCCGCAGGCGCAGTTGACTATATCACCAAACCAATCCGCAAAACGGAACTGCTTGCCCGGGTTACTTCTGCCATCAAATTAAAGCGGGAAATGGACAAAGTCAGGGAACGGGAGCGGGAGCTTCTGGAAGTGAAGCACAAACTGGAGCTGGCCAATCTGGAGCTGGCCAGGCTGGTGTCTCTTGACGGCTTGACCGGGATCCCCAACCGCCGATCATTTGACCAGACTCTGATTGCCGAATGGCAGCGGGCTTATGAGGACGGCTCCTGGCTGGGAATGATCATGATCGATATCGATCACTTTAAGCAGTTTAACGATACCTACGGCCATCCTGCAGGCGATTCCTGCCTGCAGCTGATCGCCTTTACCATCAGGCATACCCTCAAAGGCTCAGTAGACTTTGTCGCCCGCTATGGCGGCGAAGAATTTGCTGTGATCTTACCGGCAACCGATTTGGAAATGACTACCGAAATCGCGGAAAAAATCCGCACCAAGATTCAAGATTTATCGATCCCCCATAAGAACACGACACTGCCAAGCGGAGTGATCACTATCAGCTTGGGGACAGCCGCCATGATCCCGAGAATGGTTGGGCCCAATCAGTGGGACCAGCTGGTCCAAGCTGCGGATAGGGCCCTGTACAACGCAAAAAAGAGCGGCCGCAACCTGGTGCGGCAAGCACAATAAACTAAGGATAAAAAAATGACCCCGCTTACGGGGTCATTGTCATTCGATCCTCAGCCAAAAAGGCTTTGGGGCCGAATATTGCCCTGGCCTTCTCCAGTTCCAAATCTGGGTCTTGCAAAATCTCCCTGCCGTGATGCGTAAACCCAATCGAGGCTACTGCCTTCTTTTGCTCAACCACATAAGAGCAGATCTCTTCCACTGTATGATGGCCTGTTTCAACCAGCAGCAAATCGACAGGCCCTGAATCAAGCAGAGGAGCCAACTCTGCCATTGTTTTAAAGTCACCGGAATAGACGATCCTTTTCCCCGCAGCCTCAATCAAAAAGGCAAATGACTGCCAAGGTTCGCCGGGGCCAGGCCGCCCCAGGTGCAGGTTGTGCCGTGCTGTGACCTTGAGGCCTTCTTCACTGTAGACGATGCCATCGCTGATGAGTGCAGCCTGAAAGCCAATTCCCTCGTCCAGAGCCCGGCCTTTGAAGAACAGCATTTGCTCTACACCTTGCCAGATCGCCAAAGCAGGCAGAAACAATTCTATATTGTGCTCAAGAGCTTCCCCTGCCCGTGATTCCAATTTCTTGATCACCCAGATCAGATGGGGCAGCCCACCAATATGGTCCATATGGGGGTGGGAGATAAAGATTGCTCTTGTCTGCAGCAGATCCAAGCCCATCAGGTGGGCTGTATAACCACAGCTTTCACCGGCATCAAACCAGTACAGCCGTTGCCTATGCTCCACTATCAAAGCCGAGTGCCTGCGGTTTGGCTGCGGTTCTGTACCGGCGCATGTGCCCAGAAAATGAATCTTCACCACACAGCTATCTCCCCTCCAATATTTCCTAAAACTGATAGCTTTTTAAGGTAAATGCACTGTCAGTAAGCTCAGTCGGAGCAGCAATAATATCTTCAGGACGGGGAAGCAGCCCCGCTTTTGGCAGCTGAAGCTTTTGCGCCAAAACCTTCATGGTAAAAGGTTGATCCGCTGCTGTTGGAATTGTCAGGGTAATCCCGTCCGCATCCAGGTTGTAGAACCGCAGTGCCGGCCAGGACTCACCCCATTCAAGAGCTGTTCCATTAAGGGCAGCGGCATCTGCCAAAAGTTCCGGTTCAATATAGACAATCATACTGTACAGCTCAGATGCGGCTTGGATATTTACGGTTAACCGGCGCACTTCCCCATCGTTTTGATCATTGATCAGCTCCAGCTTAACCGGGTTTTCAACATCATTGTGATCCAACGCCGCCTCGCGGTAGATCACAGGCATGTTTTCATATGGAATGAAATTCCCCAGGTTGGACTCTTCATATTCGCCGCCAAATACCTGTTCCGTAAACTGATCAGGTTTAGGATCAGTGCTGATCCAATAAGCTTGATCCCGGTCCAGATCCACAAAATAAAACAGTGTATCCATCCGGGGGTTGCCTGCACTGGTTTGAGATGACCAAATCCCCATCCCAAGGCAGGCCGCGGCTGTCACAGCCGCCAGTATTGGCAGTACAAACTTTTGCCATTTGCCGATCCTTGCCCACTGCGGCAGCAGTGCCCCCAGTGCCAGCACCACCAGCAAAACCGACAATCCCGGCACTATGTAGCCCACAATCAAGTATAATGTTCTCAACAGGTATGGCCATAACAGCAGGATCGGCAAAGCGCCGATGGCAAGCACCGCCAGGTTGACAGCCCAAGGCAGTTTGTCCCGGCGGATTAAGGCCAGGACAACCACAAGGCTGAAAGACTGCGGCCAAATGAAGGCGTAGCTTGCGCCTGGCAGGAACAGGGACACGATCACAGTGATCAGCAGCCAGACAACCTGAATCCCCAGGAACAGATCCATAAGCCTGTACTTGTCCAAAGCCCAGTTGTACAGCAAGAAGAACAGTGCACTGACTAAAGCAGCCAGTGCTGCATAGTACCATAACCCACCTGCCAGGGGGATGTACTGATAAAAATCCTGGCTGGGCTGGACAAACCTAAAGTATATCCCTGACAGCAGCATGCTGAATACGGCCATGCCTGCAAACAGCAGCACGCCAAAGGCGACATGGGTAACCTTGGCCTTTTCTGCTTTGACCGCATGCCAGCAGACAAATCCAAACAGAATGATTACGATAGTCAACATATGGGCTACCAGGCCGATGGGATACCTGATCAAGAACCGCCCGAAAACGTCAAAGTAAACCTGGTTCGCTCGTAGATTTTCTTCCTGTTCCTCTATCTCCATGTTCCCGAAATGATCCACCAATTGGTACAGGTAGGTGCCTACGTGCTGCAAACTTCGCTGGTCAAGCTGATCCAGGTTGTCCAATTGTGTCTTGTAAGCCCTGGGGTTGTCGAGAAAAGCCAGCTGAAAGCCGGGAATCCGTTTTTGCTTGAATACCAGGAAATCAGTATAGTTCACAAGCAAGCGGTTAACCTCATGGGTGAATGAATTGGCGATGGAATTGTCCACTGCCTTGGCAAATTCAGGTATCGTCCAGCTGTTGCTGCGCCCCGAGTCAATCAGCATCACCGGCCCCTTGGTGCCCCTGGAGTCTGCGGTGATCACCAAGCCGATGTCCTCAGCCCAGGGATGCTGCTCCAAAAATGCCAGCGAACCCAGCATTCCTGATTCACCTCCATCGGCAAACACAACAATCAGATCATTTTTCAGCGGCTCGCCCATGTTCAAAACCCGCAGCAGCTCCAGGATCGCCGCAATCCCAACTTTTGTACTGCCTGCGCCCGGGACTAGATGGACGGTATCATAGTGGGCAAACAACGCTACAGCCTGAGAATTGTCCGTACCCGGGATCCTGGCAATGATATTGGCCACTGCGCCGGCACTCTGCCAACCGGGGTTATAAATAATGGTTTCATGAATCTCCGTTCCAAGCCCCAGCTGTTCCAGTTGGCTTACTAAATACTCTCTGACCTGCCGATGCTGCACACTGCCGATAGGTGTCGGCTCTGTGCCGATCCGGGCAAGATGTTCCATGGCCCTCGCTGAAGAAAACTGGTTCAGCGGTGCATCGCTGCCAACAGGTGCAGGTGGTCTGATTACGACTATGGCAATCACAGTCAGCGCCGCGATGAATCCAAGCAAAATCAAGGCAAAGTTCCGGTCTTGATGTCCGTTTTTCATTAATCCAACCTCCGTTTAGTTACACGCGCAAGACTCTCGCTATTCCTTTCTGTACACTTGGCTGAAATTCCTTTTGGACCGGAACCAGCACTTGTACTTTGCCCCTGTCTGTGGTATACTTGAGTAAAGATTTGGGAAATATGGTAAACTCTGGTTTAAAGGAGATCTTGTAATGATAAGGAACCTACGGACGAAACTAACTTTCATTTTTCTCGTGATTGGGCTTTTACCGGCAATTGTCCTTAACCTGGCTTTTTATTTCCGTATCGATAACAGGGAGCGGGAGATAATCTACCGTGATTCCATCAGTTTGCTGGAATCAATCAGTAATAACCTCGACAGCTTTTTTCAGCTGCACAGCGCTGAATTGGAAACACTGGCCAACGATCAGTCGATATCACTTCCGGTTTCGTTGATGGCGAACCTGGAACCGAATTCGTCTGTCTGGCGCACCACTTTGACGACAGTCCTAAACTCCATCAACAGAGTCGCCAGGGAATATGAGTCTCTCTATCACGATATTTTTGTCACCAGCAATGATTACATTCTGTATAACCCCGAAGGCACTCTGCTGGTCGACGGTGTATCACTGGATTTTATCAATACCACTCTCTCCACCGGTTCAGCAGCATGGTCACCCTTGATCTGGTCTGAGAAGCTCCAGGCCAATCTTTTATTTGTAGCTGCACCGGTTGTCAATATCGACGGTAAGGTTGTAGGTACCGTTGGCGCGGCAATCAGCCATGCTCAGGTGGAAGAACTTGTCCAAAAATTTGCCAGCCCGAGTGACCTAACTTATGACGCCTATCTGGTCAAGCACGACGGGCTTCTCCTCAGCAGCGTCCCTTACGAGGGCTATGCCACCTTTGCCAACAAAGTGGATACGGATATTATCACATCGGCAACGCAGATCGTTACTGCCGTGAGTGAAAATCCCTTTATTGACCTGGAATACCGCAGTTTTGAGGATCAAGTAGTGTTAGGCTACGCGAAACGGGTTCAGTTGGGCGATGAACCTGCCATTCTCATTGTGGAAGCAAACAAGGACGCGGCTTTGGCAGGTGTCTATGCAACCCAATTGCTGTTTGCCACGATTATGGTAAGCGCATTGGTCCTGATCTTGCTGATCAGCTATTTATTCTCCAGAAGTATCACCAAGCCAATTCACCAATTGGTTGATTATAGTGCGCAAACGGCTTCCGGGGATCTGTCAAGCCAGATCGAAAGCACTCGTAAAGACGAAATAGGCAAATTAATGGCTGCCTTTAACAAAATGACCGATAACCTGCGGGAAATGATTTCCTTAATCAATGATGCCGTCCACAATGCATCTGCATCCAGCGAAGAACTCTCGGCAGCAGCGGAAGAGAACTCCGCCACGATTCAGGAAATTGTATCCTCCATCGGCCACTATGCCCATACCACCAAAGAGGTGCATGCGATTGCTGAAAAAATGGCCATGCAGGCCCAGAATGTTGAAAATCTGTCGCATAAAGGCAGCCAACAGATGGTCGCTTCTGATCAGGTGATGATGGAGATTCTCGAGTCTTCCAAAGCATCTCAGGAAAAGATCTCCCAATTGGAGCAGGCTGTTGATCAGATCAGCGAAGTAGTTAATATTATCTCCCAGATTGCAGATCAAACAAACCTTCTGGCCTTAAATGCCGCCATTGAAGCCGCCAGGGCCGGCACGCACGGCCGAGGGTTTGCTGTGGTGGCTGATGAGGTCAGAAACCTGGCTGAGGAAACACAGTCTTCCATCGGAACGATCATGAATTACATCAACCAGCTTCGGATTGGGACAAGCGAAGCCGTCAACGTTATCAACAGCAACAATGAAAAGATTGTCAGCGGGGCAAGGAGCCTGGAACAAACCCAGGAAGATTTCGATCAAATAATTGCCAGCATCAATGATACTGTTGCATTGATCAATGATGTCAATTCCTCAAGCGTTGACATAGAAAAAGGGATGGCAGAATTGGCGGCATCAGCTCAAGAGCAGGCTGCATCAATGGAACAAATAGCCACTAATGCGGAAACCGTTGCCAAGATGGCCGAAGAAATGGCCAAGCTGGTTAACCGCTTTAAGCTGTAGATTGTTTCCAGATGAGCATCTATGCGCTGAACCATAAAAGCTGCGAGTGAAAAACAGACTCGCAGCTTTTTTCTTGGCATACAGCATATCTGAAGCCATGCACGCCTTTTTCTTTTTCTTTGCTCGCCTTCAGCTCACACCTGGAAGTGATAACTCTGCGGCAAACAAACAAGCCGACTTTTGTGCATCGGGGTTGTTCGGATCCACAGGAGTCAGTTTCGGCTCTTCCTCCAGGCAAACATCACGGGCATACTTGCACCGTGGAGCAAACGGGCACCCTTTTGTTTCGGCAGTCAGCTTCCCAATTTCTCCTTTGACCACCTGATGGGGCCGCCATGAAGCCCTGGGGTTGGCATCAGGGACAGCACCCAACAAGGCACTGGTGTAGGGGTGAACCGGATTTTCATAGATCCGATCCACATCCGCCAGCTCCACAATCCTGCCCAAATACATCACGGCGATTTGATCGCACAGATAACGAACCACACTCAAGTCATGGCTGATAAACATATAGGTCAATCCCAGCTGTTCCTGGAGGTCCAGCAGCAGATTGAGGACTTGCGCCTGAACTGAAACATCCAGGGCTGACACCGGTTCATCAGCCAGGATAAAGGAGGGGTTCAAGGCCAGAGCCCGGGCAACACCAATCCTCTGCCTTTGCCCGCCGCTGAAGGAATGGGGGAAACGGAGCATGTATTCAGGCCTAAGCCCCACCAGCTTTAGCAGCTCCGCCACCCGTTCCTCCCATACTGATTTTGGAACACCATGAGCCTTCATCGGTTCAGCAATAATATCCAGAATCGGCATACGGGGGTTAAGGGATGAGTAGGGATCCTGGAAGACCATCTGCATATCCCGCCTTACCCGCTTCAGCTCCTTTTTATCGAGCTTGGCCATGTCAACCACACCATCTCTGGAACGGAATAAAATGGTTCCAGCGGTTGGATCATAAGCCCGAATCACAGAACGGGCGATAGTGGTTTTCCCACAACCGGACTCCCCTACCAAACCCAGGGTTTTACCCTTCTTGACGCTAAAATCGACACCGTCTACGGCTTTTACATAGCCGATTACCTTTCTCATCAATAGACCGGACTCTATTGGAAAATACTTCTTCAGATCCGTAACCTGAAGGATGACGTCATCAGGCATTTGCAGCATCCTCAGCCGCCTCCCTTCCTATGAATAGATGGCAGTGTACAGTGTGGTCTTCTCCTATTTGAACCGGCTTCGGCATCTCGATGCTGCAGATCTCCATCCGGTGCGGACACCTTGCCGCAAACGGGCAGCCCTCGGGCAGGTCATATGCACTTGGGACTGAACCGGGAATCGAAGTCACTCGTTCTCCAAGCCTGCCGGTTAATTTCGGAATCGACTGCAGCAGCCCTTGGGTGTAAGGGTGCTGCGGTTCCTCAAATACTTGCAGTGTCGGGCCGGACTCTACGATTCGGCCCAAATACATGATATTCACAGTTTCCACCATGTGGGCAACCACACCCAAGTCATGAGTGATCAGGATCATTGACAGGTTAAACTCGTTTTGCAAATCCTGGATCAAGCTTAATACCTGTGCCTGCAGGGTCACATCCAAAGCGGTTGTCGGTTCATCGGCAATCAGTATCCGGGGGTTGCGGGCCAAAGCCATGGCGATCATTGCCCTTTGGCGCATCCCACCGCTGAACTGGAATGGATACTCGTCAACCCGGCGTTCTGCTTGGGGAATCCCTACCAGCTTCAAAAGCTCGACAGTCCGGTTCTTTGCCTGTTTTTTTGTCATCCCCTGAAAGAGAATCAAAGCCTCGGATATCTGATTGCAAATCGTGTGCACGGGGCTCAGGGATGTCATGGGTTCTTGAAAAATCATGGCAATATCCTTGCCGCGGATACTGCGGATTTCTTTGCTTTCCGGTTTTAGTTTGGCAATGTCTATAACCTGGCCGTTCCGCTCCCGAAACAGGATCTGCCCGCTTAATGACGCATTTCGGGGCAGCAGCCGGTTTAAGGCAAAGGAGCTTACGGTCTTGCCGCAGCCGCTTTCACCGACGATGCCAATAGATTTTCCTTCCGGTACATCGTAACTGACACCATTGACAGCGTGGACGGTGCCTTCATCCATTTTGAACTTAACGACCAGATCTCTGACTTCGAGTATATTCTTCGGATTCATGCTCATTTCTTCACCACCTAGTAGTCTTTAGTAGGGTTCCGGCTAGTTTTCATATGGATCTGCGGCATCCCGTAACCCATCGCCCAAGAAATTGAAGGCAAGCACGTAAATGATTACAAAGATGCCCGGAATCAACAGCCATGGGGCCATGGAAATGGTATGCACATTCTGTGCCTGCTGCAGCATGACACCCCAGCTGACTACCGGTGGCCTAAGACCAATACCCAGGAAACTGAGGGAAGTCTCCGCCAGGATCATCGATGGGATTCTCAAAGTCAAGCTGGCAATTATATGGCTCATAAATGACGGAATCAGGTGCGTCACAATGATCCTGGGCTCGCTTGTGCCGGCCAAACGGGCAGCTATGATAAAGTCTTCATTTTTCAAAGCCAGTACTTTACCGCGGATCTGCCTTCCCAATGCTGTCCAACCGATAAACGACAGGATAATGGTGATCCCGAAATAGACCATTGTCGGCGATATGTCAGGGGGTATGGCCGCGCTTAGTGCCATCCACAGCGGGATTTCAGGAAATGACCGGATCACCTCGATCAAGCGCTGAATGATATTATCCACAACACCGCCATAATACCCTGAAACCCCACCTAGAATCAATCCTATAATCAAGCTTAGAAACACACCGGCCAAACCGATACTCATGGATATCTGCCCACCAAAGAGTACCCGTGAGAATACATCCCGGCCTAGGCTGTCGGTGCCGAACAGGTGGATGTAACCCTCGTCTACTCCGAACAAATGCAGATTGGATTTAAACAGGCCGAACAGTTTGTATTCATCATCGGCGGACTTGCCGCGGACAAAGAAGTTAATGTAAACCCGCCGGCTTGTATCCTCCGTGTACAGTCTCTGGAATGTCTCCATATCAACAGAAGATTCCAGTGGGTGGATAAATGGCCGCCAGCTGAATCCGTTCTCATCCCTGAACCTGATTTTTTGGGGTGGGACATAAATGTTGCCCCGATCTCTGTGGGTTGCCCCATACGGCGCTATAAAAGGTGCAAACAAAGCGCCTAAATACATAATCACGACAACTATACCGGCAATCACTGCCATCTTGTGCCTGCGGAATTTCCACCACATCAGGCGCCACTGGCTGGCGTAAAATACTTTTTCCTCTGTTTTGCCCAAAACCTCTACAGCATCGGGGGCGGTAACGGGTTTTTGCTTAGCCATGGACTACGCCTCCTCACTCATACCGAATCCGGGGATCGACCAGTACTAATAGAATGTCTGAAATTAAGGTCCCGATCATTGTCAATAAGGCTAGTAACAACAAGAAACTGCCCGCCAGGTACATATCCTGGCTCCGGAGGGCCGCTAGCATCAGCGGGCCTGCAGTCGGCAGGCTCAAGACTGTTGCCGTTACGGCTTCACCTGATACCATATTCGGCAGCTGCCACCCAACTGTACTGATAAAGGGGATCAAAGCCAACCTGACAGGGTATTTGAATATGAGCCGGCCTGTGCTGATTCCTTTAGATCTGGCAGCCACCACGTATGGCTTGCCCAATTCATCAAGGAGATTATTGCGCATTACCCGAATCAGTCCCGCAGTCCCGGCCGTCCCGATCACAATCATGGGAATCCAAATATGGGTCAGCATGTCAACAAATTTAGCCCAACTCCAGGGTGCCATCATATACTCAGGGGAAAACAGCCCACCGATCGTAAACCCAAAGTATCTGGATGATATAAACATTAGAATTAGTGCCAATAGGAAGTTCGGCGTTGACAGTCCCAGAAACCCGATGAAAGTGAGGAAATAATCACCTAACGTGTGCTTGCGCACTGCGCTGTAAATTGCAATCGGAAACGCAACTATCCACGAGAACAACAGCGCTGACAACGAAACTGCAATTGACAAGCCGAGCCGCTCCCAAATCAAAGCACTTACAGGCTTGTTCCACTCAAAGGAATGGCCAAAATCGCCTCTGAGCAAGATACCCCTCATCCAATTAAAGTATTGGACATATATGGGCTTATCCAGTGAATAACGAATTCTTAGAGCTTCAACAAGCTCCATGTCTACTTCGTCACCGGTTGCACGCATTTGGGCAATCAGCGTATTGAGATAACTGCCGGGCGGCAATTGAATGATAATAAAGGAAATTACTGATATCATAAATAAAATGGGAATCATTTGCACAAACCGTTTCATCATGTACCTGAGCACTGCTTTTTCCCCCAATCATTACCGCTGTCCACTGAAAAACAATTTTGGAAAAGAGAAGCCAACATTGGAAGCTGACTTCTCTTTTCCTTTGTTAACTAAGCCATTCCAACTTATTCATCAGGCAAGTCCCATATTACTCTTTCCAGAACCATTGATATGGTTGATAAATTGCCGGATTGGCCGGATGACTGTGTGCACCTTCGTAGTCGCCAGGAATATTTCTCAAGCTATTCTTGGCGAATGAGAGGTTAAACGGTACACCAACAGTACCAATGGTCCAGAAGTTGCGGCCCCAAATCTCGGCGATTTCACGGATATAGGCTGCTCTTACATCGTCATCGGCAGTTGCAGGTGCCAACGTGTTGTAGATATCCCTAATCCGCTTGGCATCCTCAGATGGTTCTTCGCCCTGAGCACCGTTGGTCTGGAACCATTCTTGCCAAAGAGGAGCAATAACGTAAGTGATCTGGTGGCCACCTTGCTCAAGCGGAATCAGCGGGTCAGCCAAATCAGCAAAGGTCAACATGTGCTCATTGCCTTCACGCCTAGTTTCCCACAAGCCACGATCAATCACGTTCAATACCAGCCTGATACCGATATCCTTCCAATAGCTGGTAATCAGTTCTCCAGCTGCTGCGTGATGCAGGTGGTGAGTACTGCCGTCAATAATCAGAGTCAGTTTTTCACCATCAGGACGGAGGCGATAGCCTTCACTGTCACGGGCAGTCAAGCCAAGCTCATCCAGAATCTGATTTGCTAAGGCTGGATTGTACTCGATATATGCTTTGTCTACTTCCTCCACATAGCCTGGATGCTGCGGATGGAAGTGGCCATGGCACAGAGTACCTAAGCCATTGAAGCGTACTTCGTTGATCTCTTGGCGGTCAATAGCATATGACAGAGCTTTCTTGAATTCCAGGTTGTTGATTAACTCAGCAATTACCGGGTCAGCTTTGTAGTTCACGTTGGGCATGATGTTAATACTGCCGGGGGTACCGCCGTTGGTGCGGATGATCCGGTAATCACCCTGCTGTTGATAAGCCATGTACATTGGCAGGTCACCATAGGTGGTCCAGAGGTGACGAGTAATGTAGTCAATCTGACCATTGATCAACTGCAGCTTCATTACCTCGATATCATCAACCAAAACCCGGTGCAGAGTATCGATGTATGGCAGTTGGTTACCTTCGGTGTCGACTTTCCAATAATATGGGTTTCTTTCTGAAATCAGAATCGGATCGTCAAAGTTGGTGGTGATGATCCATGCATCCATTACCGGTTGGCCTGGGGCACGCCAGTTGGTGCCTTCGCCACCTTTTTCCAAGAGCAGTTCATACCATGTATTCAAGCCTTCAGCTTTGGCCATAGCGGTCAAAGTTTCTTCATCAACATAGTTCTTATGGAACTGACTCAGATAGTGTTTTGGTAAATAGGTCTCTGCTCCACCGGCTGCAATCCAGTTAATGTGAGCGGCTGCCGGTACAGGGAACTTAAATTGCACAGTCAATTCATCAAGAGCAATAACTTCGCAGGGTACGTTATCCCTGACAAAAGCGCCAGGAATTGTTGGAACCAATTCAGGAGTATTCTGCACTTCCCACCAGAACAGAACGTCTTCAGTAGTAAACGGATGGCCGTCTGACCACTTTAAGCCTTCCCGCAAATAATAGGTGATGGTGGTGCCGTCCTCAGAGACTTCCCATCTTTCAGCCAGGTTTGGCTGTAACTCAGTCAAACTGGGGTTGTAGTTGATCAATGGCTCACGGACGGTCCTGTAATACCCGGTAGAGTCACTTG
>FZPS01000076.1_pt564 | contig 14856 bp, 12 predicted proteins | sample 1817821 | NCBI WGS metagenome assembly FZPS01 (sample SAMEA104158645, study PRJEB21678) | metagenome | place: Germany | collected 2015-04-21 | reverse complement strand
CCCCTAGCGGATCATTACGGTCATATTTCCCAGCCCGGTCAAGATCGTGAGGCAGAAGAAAAACATCAACCCGGTGATGGCCAAGGCGGCAAAGACCATCAAAAAGATGTTGCCTACTTCATGCAAAGCCGCGGCCAACCGTTCTTCTCCTGCGGGCTGTACCAGCGCGGAAGCCAGGTAATAAATGAGCGCTACTGCCAGAACCTTTAAGGCCGGGTGGAGACAGATAAGAACAGCGGCGACTGCGCCAAAAAGGCCGAGCCCGTTTTTGATCAGTAACGAGCATCCGGCCGCCAGTTCCATGCTGTCCGCCAGTGCGCTCCCGACCAGGGGTACAAAAGTCCCTGTGACAAACTTGGCCGCCCGCAAACTTACCCCGTCAGCCACAGCCACGGATATCCCTTGAATGGTAACCACACCCAGAAAAAGAGCGACCAAGAGCCCTAACAGCCCTATTGCCAGTTTCCGGGCTAACCCCCCCAGCTTGCTCAGGCTAAAGCCTTCTGCCAGCATTGAGACAAGCCCAATTATTCCTCCGAAATAGATCAGGGGGAAAACCAGATCTTTGATGGCCCGGACCACCAGACCAATCCCGGTCCAAACCACCGGATGACAAATACTGGCCAACGTCAACCCGCCCGCTGCGGTCAGCAGGGTAAAGATCCCCGGCAGCAAGGCATAAATAAACCCGGTTACCCGGTCAAGGCTTCCACGGGCCAGATTAAGGGTGAAATGAAGGCTCTGGATGACCAGCCCCATCAGGACCAGATAGATGACGCTCTCCACCAGCCGGCCCAAACTCTCCCGGTTCCAAGCCTGTTGGAACTTGGATAAAACCGCGGCAACCACCGCCAAAATAATCAACTTCCCCAAGAGGCTGAAGTTGACCACCACTTCTTTCCAGAGGAGCCGGATTAGTCTTCCGGCCATGCCGGAAACGTCTAACTTCAGCCCCCCTTTGGCCCAGGCTGCCGGGTCCCACTCCGGAAGGAGCTCCCGGGTTTCCCGGTCCATCCTCCTGAGCAACGAATAAGGGCCCTCCAAATCCAAATGGTTCAGTTCCTCTTCCACCACGGCATCGATCCCTGCCACCTCCGGCAACGTCCATGCCGCTCCCGCCGTTCCTGCCGCCCCGGCCACCTCCGGCACTGCCCAGGCCGACCCGGTCGCTTTCGGGGCTGTCCAGACCGGCCCTGTCGCTTCCAGGAATGCCCGGGGTGCTCCGGTCGCCTTGGCCCCCCCGGTGTGTGCACGCGCGTGCGCGACCCCGGCGCTCTGCGCCATGCTTCCGGACGTTTGCCTACCAGGCGCGTGTGCACGCGCGTGCGCGACCCCGGCGCTAAAGATTACGACAAGCAAGACCGCTGCCAAAACCGGCTGTTTCGGATATTTCATCTTTTTCCCCTTCAAAGCATACGCAGGACCGATTCGAGGATGGCCACGAGTACCGGGACGGCCAGAAAAAGGATAATAACCTTCCCCGCCATCTCCAATTTTAGCGCCAAAGCCCCTTCCCCGGCATCCCTGCAAATTTGGGCGGTAAACCCGGTCAGGTAGGCCACACCCATTACCCGGAAAACGATTTGCAGGTAAACCAGGTTAATTTGTGCCTGCGTCGCCAGGAATTCAAAGGTTCTGACCAGTTCCTGCAGGGGCCCGATGAGCCGCAGGAAGATAATTACCCCCGCTGCCACGGAAAGGAGAACAGCCAATTCCGGGCGGGTCTGCCGTAACAAAGAGAGAAAGACTACAGCCAAAAGGACAATGCCTAAAAAAACACCGAGATCCACGGCTTTCTCCCCTTTACCCAGACTAAGTCGAGATAAATACCTTGGCAAACTAGAACCGCACGTGCGATTAAACACGATAAACTAAAAACTAATCCACTAAAGCCCAAAAACCGCCCGAACGTCGTGGAATAAACGTTGAATTAACTGGATGACCAATAACAAGACCACCACCACCCCGACCAAGGTTAACATCTGTGCCTGCTCCTCCTTGTCCGCCTGCTTTAAAACCATATTCAAAATGGAAATTAAGATTCCGACCCCGGCAATTTTAAAGATAATATTAATATCAGGCACCGGCAAACCCTCCTTCTCCTCGCTGCCTGCGCGGCCAGGCCCGCCTGCGACCCGGCGGTCAGTAAAATAACAAGACGGTCAGGGTGCCGGCGGCCATCCCCAGGTAGCGGTAGAGCTTTTCGTTCTTTGCCGCTCGCTCTTCGGCGGCGGTTTCCTGGATCTCTATCCGTTCAATCCCTTCCCGGATCGCCTTTAACTGGTGCTCCCGGTCGGTGGTCCCGAGGTTGCACCCTAAATCCTCCAGGATCATCCAGTCCGGAGCGGCCAAAACCAATTTCTCGCGGCAACTTTCAATGGTTTTTTGCCAGGCTTCACCCGCGGTCAAGCCCTCGGGGCCATCTAAAAACCGGATAAAAGCTGTGGCAAAAAGGGAAACCTCCCCCTGCAGCCTTTGGCTGATCCGGAAAAAAGCCTCACGTAAAGGTAGGAGGTTATAACCGATCTCCGTCTCCAACCATTGCAAAAGGCGGCGTAGATCCGCCAGGTTTTTGCGGCGTTTCCGTAGCATCAACCCCCACAACCACCCGGCGGCGGTCGAAGCCAAAATTATTAACAGGGCGCCGGCCAGCTTCAATTTTCCACCCCCAGCCGTACCGGCTTCACCGGCAGGGCTTTTTTTGTCTTCCCATCCCATATTCCCTCCAGGGTTCCCGATCCGTAACGCCGGCTAAGAATAATCACCTTTTCCACCAGCCCCTGTAGCCAAATCTCCCGCAAAACCGGGCGTAAAGAAAGATCCTGCGTATCCCAAGCATGGGCGGTGACAATGAAACCAACACCGGCATTGAGGACTTCTTCAATCACTCTTAAATCCGCGGGGCGGCCAATCTCGTCGGTGGCAATCACCTGGGGGCTCATGGAACGAAGGAGAAGAAGGATCCCGTCCTGTTTCGGGCAACCGCTGAGGACATCCGTACGGATCCCTACATCCAACTGGGGTACCCCCCGAAAGCACCCGGCAATTTCCCCTCTCTCATCCACCAGGCCGACTTTGACCGGGGCCGGGACCCCTTCCCCATTGCTAAAACTGCGGACAATATCCCGGAGGAGGGTGGTCTTTCCCGCCTGCGGCGGTGAAATGATCATTACCCGTAGCGGGCGTTCGCCCGCAACCAAAAAGGGCAATACCGGCCGGCTACTGCCAATGGCTTCCCTGGCAATGCGCAGGTTCAAAGCGGTTACCCTTTTTACCCGGACCAGGCGGCCGTTTTCCGCCAGGCATTCACCGGCAAGACCGACCCGGTGGCCGCCGGGGAGGGTAATGAAACCCTCTTTCAACTCTTCTTCCAGGGTATAAAGGGAGTTTTCTCCCATTAATTGCAAACAGCGCAGGATATCCTCTTCCGCGACCCGAAGGGCCCGCTCCTTCCGGTCGGTAAAAAGACCTTCCGGTGTAACCAGAGTGGAGGCCAAGCCGGTTTCGACCTGAAGGGGTTGGCCGGCGCGCAGCCGGATCTCTTCCAGTTCCTGTAAGACTTCGCCCATCTTTTCCAGCGTCCGCCGGAGGCAGGGAGCCATATACATCAATACTTCCCTGATGCCCGCCACCGTTGCTTCTTTTGCTCCTTCCATACGCATCCGCAAAACGCGCCCCAGCTTATAGTAAAGCGTAACCGCCCGGAACATACCCATCCGGAACATCTCATGGCCAAAAAGGCGGGGTCGCGCGTATGCACGCGTATGCGAACCGTATCACCACGTTTTAGACTACCCCGACCGAAATACGCGCGTCCGTGAACGTTGGCCTGGGCGCTGTAGCGGCGTCTTATTTATGCGCGCGTACGCGAATCCGCGCACAGCATAGCTTCCAAGTGGGCCGGGCGCCCGTCCCTAATGTATAGATATGGACATAGCGAAAAAATTATAACCTGGCGGCCGGCAAAAAAACCATCTGTTACAAAGAAAACGGGCTGTAAGAGAAGGTTTTCTCTTGCAGCCCACACAGAAGGAGCCCGCCCACACGGAGCCCGCCCACACGGAGCCCGCACGCGCGAGCCCGCCACCGGGATATGGCTTTTTCGCGTAACTGTGGCGTGGATAAAAAAAGATACGCAACGTAAGAAATAGCTCCGGCGCACCCGCCCGCCATTGGTGTTAGTGTGGAGTCTCCTCAACCCCCGGAGCGGTGGTCCGGGTATCACTGGTATCACCAGCCCCGGTACTGCTGATTTGCAACTCTGCTTCTTCTTCCTCCAGGTTTTCCGCTGGATAATAATGGTCCTCCAAATGACCCAGGTCTTCATCGATGGCTTCGATATACTCTTTTAGCTGTTCCTGTTCTTTACCGAGCCGCCTCACCTCGCCAGCAGCCAAATCAAGGATCTGCACCATCTGTTTCCACAGTACCTTCGTGTTCTCGCCTGTGGTCAAATCACGCCCCTCGACTAATCCCCGCAAATAGGCCACTTGTTCAGTTAAATCCTCTTTCAAAAGCCTTACCTCCCCTTCTTTTTCTGCTCAAGCGCTGATTACCTTTATTATTGCTCGCCGGGTGAAAGATTAGTCACCCTCAGGGTAGGCCCTTCGGGTCGACCTATTGCGTACACCGGAGGGGTAGATTCATTTGGGTACACATCCATGGTGCACCTGTGCCGGGGTGAAACAGTTTGTGTGAACCTGGCTGGTACACCTGACGGGTGAATCCATCGGGCAACCTTTGTAAAAAAGCCTCATAAGGGGTGGATTTAGGCATGGTCTTCATCATAAGCATAGTCCTCCAAAATGATCATGGTCAGCAGGACCACAGGAAAAAGCAGGCCGGTGGCGGCAGCGACAATTCCCGAGTCATTCACTGCCAACGCGGTAATGCTTCCGGCCAGGGCGCCCCGGATCCCTTTGGCCAGCGCCGGGAACCGGCGGTCGATACCGGCTGTTTTTTCCCCGGGCCGTAAAAACAAGACCGCCAGAACAATAAAGAAGGTGAGAAAAACCCTGCTCCAAACTGTATACTCGATCAAAGTGAGGTTCATCTTCAACTTTCGCCAGATCACCGGTACGGCGGCGGCCGGCCCTTCCGCCCGGAGCAATGTCACCAACAGCCCCAGATGGGATTGGACCCCCGGAGCCCGGAGGAGATCGGTCACACCCAAAAGGAAAAGCAACCCGGTCACACCGGCCAAGACCAACAGGAGTCTCTGCCTGACGGAGAAAGGCCGGCCGGAAAAGGAAAAACCGGTGACCAGGTAAGTCACGGTCAAGGCAATTGCTCCCCCCAGGTTGGCGCCGCGCCACGGCGCGGCAACCGCATAGAGCCAGAGGGCGAAGAGGATGACTGATATAACCGGCATAATGTACGGGTGGAACTTGCACCGGGCGGCCGGAACTCCCCTTCCAACGCGGTCCCAGAGGAAAGTAATACCCGTCACCGATCCCCCGAGGAGAACCCCCAGGTATTCATTGCCGATTCCATAATACCGCGCCCCACCCACGGGACTATACCCTAATAAGGAATTGCTCATAAGCGGAGAACCCCGGAAGATATCCCCCAGGATAGCGAGGGATGTTACCAGGCCGAGCAGGGCGGGGAAGGCGGCGCGGGTCCTCTGCCCGCAAAAAATCCTCCTTGCCCCGGTCCAACCGGTGCCAAACGCCACAGCCAACAGGTACAGGACAGTCCCGGACACTCTGGGGGTCCCGAACCACGGCAAAACTAAAAGGCCCAGCGGTACGCCGGTAATTCCGGAGAGTAAAAATTGAAGGAAGGAAAAAAAGCGGGGGTTACGGAAGCGCGGGTGCAGGATAAAGAGGAGAACCAGGAGAAAAATGGCGATTTGGATGAAGACAAAACCTTTCAGCACCGGCCCTCTGGCATTATTGACCCGGACCATCCGGTGGTTTTTTTCCGCCAGGGTTTGCATGGGAGAATCCTCAGGCGCCCAGGTGAGGGGGCGGCCCGAAAAACCGGAAGGGGGCTTGATCTTGAAGGCGGCAAAGAGGGTCGCCGCCAGGTCGGAAAAGGCAATAATCCCGGGTTGCCGGGTACTGGGCGAAAAAAGTAGCCCCCGGTTAAAGCCCGGCCCGGCGGCCAGGACTGGGGTCAAGGTATCGCCTTGGTCCACCGCATCCCGGGAGGGGTAGGGGGTAACGATAAGTAGTACTGTCCGTTCCAGGTCAACCGTGGCCAAAAGCGCTCCCAAAAAACGATCCGCCGCAGCCAAGGCCTGGAGCCGGTATTCTTGCCGCCGGGCGGGCAAGAGGTATTCCCTGTACTTTTCCACCCGGGAAGAATCCCCCAATTCCACGAGGAGACAGTCGGCCTCCGGCAATAACCGCACCAATACCGCATGGAGCCGCTGGTAATCGGTTTCCATCCCCCACGGCCGCAGGGGATTGGCGCGGGAAAGCCCGGAACCTACCTCCCCGCGGGAAACAATTCCGGAGCCGCCCACCGCGGCCAGCGCTATTTCCCGCCCCGGACCTACCGGTGTGTCGGCATTGCCGAAGACCGCCACTCTTACCCCGCCCTGCGCCATGGTCTCACCGAAGGTTCCAAGCCCCAAGACCATGGGAAGGGTGGCATTATTCTTGGCAAGGCGCGGCCAATCCATGACCAGCAGGGCTCCGGGCGGGGGTGTAACCCCCGTTCGCCGGGCGAAAACCTCGCCGGCGGTAGCCATTTTATACGCCTCCCCGGTTTGCAAAACCTCCCCGGCCTCCGGGGAGCCCAAGGCCCGTTCCCCCGCGTTGAAAGTAGCATAGGCATTCTCCGGGCTGAAAGGACCGGCGGTCCGGACATTCATCAGCCCCACCGCCCCCCGCTCCGCCAGGGCTTTCAGTTGCGGTGTTTCCGCCGCTTGCCAGTCGGCAAGGGAAAGACCGCCCAAAAAGAGAACAACCGCTTTTTCGCACCGGCGGAGCGGAGCCCCGGTCACCTGCTCCCCACCGGCAAAGACGGGGACGGCAAAAAAAAAGGCCAGGCAGACGGCGAAAATCCCCGCCCACCGGCCTGAAAATCGCAATCCGGTTCTCCCGGGGTCAGGCACGTGCGTCACCGTCACTTCTGCTCTTTTATTCGAAAATACCCGGGTATTATCAGCAAAGGCTTTCCGGATTCGCAAATTATCTTCCTTATTCGCAAATCCTCTTTTATCGTACCCGGAAAACAACGGTTTTACACGCACGCGCCCGCCCCGGTTATACCGTTCGCAAAGAAAATTTTGCCGCGCCCTGCTCTACTTGCTGCTTCTCCGTAAGTACTCGCCGGTCCGGGTATCAACTTGAATAATATCACCCTCGTTAATAAAGAGCGGGACGGTAACGGTAGTTCCCGTCTCCAATTTCGCAGGTTTATTGCCGCCGGTGGCGGTATCGCCCTTAAATCCCGGTGCAGTCTCCACCACTTCAAGCTCGACGGTATTGGGAAGGGTCACACCAATCGGTTTTCCCTCATAGATCTGGACCAACACTTCCATATTCTCTTTGAGGTATTTGATCCCGTCGCCCAGAAGCTCTTCATTCAGGGTCAACTGCTCATAGTTCTCCATATCCATGAAGACATAATCGGTATCGCTTTTATAGAGATACTGCATCCCTCTGGTATCAATCCGGGCCAAGCTCACCTTTTCCCCGGCGTTGAATGTTTTTTCCACCACATAACCGGTGCGGATATTCTTCAGCTTGCTCCGGACAAAGGCCGATCCTTTTCCGGGCTTAACGTGAAGAAAATCCACCACCGTATAAAGTTCACCGTCCAACTCGATGGTCAGGCCTGTCCGGAAATCATTAACAGAAATCATGGCATAACCTCCTCCACGTCTTAGCGTAAATACGCTTTCTTGATTATTCTACCACAATCCAGCCGGGAGTGTCGAGGGTTTCCTATTGCCGGCGGATCCGGAGCGCCGGGCTCTTATTACCCATAAATATAACCGTATTTCTCAACCGCAAAACAAAGCGCCCGTAAATTCGCAAAGGACGTCCCGGGGTTAACCCCGCCGACGGTGGTCAGGATTAGCCGTTTACCCGGTCCGGCCTGGGAAATATCCCGCCGCACGCAGGCCTCGACTTCTGCCGGCGAACCATGCAAAAGGACTGTTGCCGGGGGAACCTGCCCGTGGACAACCACTGCGGGCAGGCTCTCCAGGATCTGGGCGGCCATTATGTATGGGTCAATATTGACCTGATTCACCCCCAACTCCCGCAAGGAATCGAAATGGTGACTCATATGATAGTCCGCGTGGTAATAGCGGCGGTCTTTCTCTCCCGGAGCGAAGAGGGTAAAAAGGGTCTTTTCCGCCTCGAAAAAAAACCCCCGGTAAAGTTGGGGGGAGAGCAGTCCTGTCAGGTCGCTGGCCAGGGAAAGCCCTCCGCTTTTAACCCCCGTGGCCTCCCGCAGTCCCCGGAGGTACCTGACAGATGTGTCAAACCAGCATTCAACCAGGGCACGGATCTCCTCCGGGTTGGTATGGAGCCAGGTCAGAAGGTTAGTCACCCCGCATAATTGGCCTAGTACTGCAGCGCAGCCTTTCATCCCCTCCCCGGCGGGGAGTGCTATCCCATATTTTGATTTGATCTTCTCCCGCCATTCCAGATACTTCGGGACCAACCCCCCGGCGAGAGGTTCCTTCTTCGCCATCCGGGCAACGAAATCCTTAATTTGCCCCGGTTCGGTGATCACCGGCTCCAAAGTGGGGGCGGCTTTTTTATGGTAATTTACTTCTCCCCCGTAGACGGAAGCATCCATGATGACCCCGAAGTCTACCGCAGGGTAAAGGGTATACCCCAGTTCTTTCCTGGTAATCACGTTGCACCGCAACCTGCTCTCCTGCTGGTAGGTGAAGTCCGTGTAATACCGGACCGGATCAAGTTTCAAAAGATCGCAGATCCAGTCCCCGTCGAAGTGGAGACGCACCGGTACTCGCGGGATCTTCCCGCGCAGATCCAGGCACTCCTGGTTGATCTCCCAGAACCTCTCCAGACCATAGGACATCTTCGCAAACTCCTTCAGAGAAACGTATATAGAAACGTAAACCTGGCACGGTCTGCCGCCGCAAAAGATAACATGGCGTGTACCAAGGACAAGGGAGCGTATCAAGGGGTAACCGGAAACGGGGTTTTTGGGCTACGGGTCAAAACCCGGCAGCCTTCTTCGGTGATGACCACCACATCCTCAATCCTGACCCCTCCCCAATCCGGCAGGTAAATTCCGGGTTCAACCGTGACGACCATCCCGGGTTCCAATACCGTCTCCCGGCCCGGTGATAAACGGGGCGCTTCATGGATCGCCAAACCCAGGCCGTGACCGAGCCCGTGGCCGAAATTCGGACCATAACCGGCTTTTTCCAGAACCTCTCTGGCCAAAGCATCCGCCTCCGCCGCGGTCATCCCCGGCTTAAGCCCGGCCAGCGCCCGTTCCTGCGCCTCCAGGACCAGCCGATAAATCCTCTTCTGTTCTGCGCCGGGTTCTTCCCCCACTACCACCGTGCGGGTAAAATCGCTACAATACCCCGCATAAACCGCACCGCCGTCCACCACCACCAGATCGCCAGGACACAAAGGCCGGCTGCCGGCCGCCCCGTGCGGCATGGCGCTGCGCGGCCCGGAGGCCACCAATGTCGGGAAGGAAGCGGCGGAAGCCCCCTCTTCTCTCTGGAAGAACTCGAAGAGGGCGGCAAGCTCTTCCTCGCGGCGGCCGGGCTTAATCTCGGGCAATAAACGTTCCCAAGCCCGGTCGGTGATGGCCGTTGCCTTTGCGATCAACCCAATCTCCGCCGGTGATTTCACCATCCGCAAACGGCCGGGGAACCCTTCCTTAGGCGCCAGCCGGTCAGGCCCCACCTGCCCGGCTAAAAACCGGTAATCCCCCTCTACCAGATGGTCGGATTCAAAGCCCCAGCGGGCCAAGGGACCGGTGCGGGCTCGCAAAAGCTTGGCAACACTCTCCCAGATCTTCTTTGCCTGTTTCTGCAGGTCAATACCGGTCCCTGCCGTCTCTGTGGCCGCCTGCTCCAAGTAGCGGAAATCGGTCAAAAGGACCGCCCATTCCAACGCGACCAGAAGAACACCGGAACTCCCGGTGAAACCACTCAGATAGCGGCGATTCTCCGGGGAAGTAACAATAAACCCGTCCAATTCCTCTTCAGCCAGCAACTCCCGGAACCTCCGCAACCGGCCTTCTCTTTCTTTTCCCGAAACACCCATTCCTTCACCCTCCGGCAGTCCCTACCCCACGGTATGAATGGTAGAGGTGCTTGCAGCCTTGCAATCACGAGCAAAAAGGCTGGCAATCCCCGTCCCTTCGCAGGCATGCCCAGGCATGTCTAACATGCCTTAGATATAACCGGCGACCAGATCCCCCACCTCAGTGGTGGTATAACCCATTTTTCCGGCGGAAAGCGACTTCAAGTCATTGGCCACCGCCTTCATGATGGCGCCTTCCACCGCAGCAGCCGCCTGGTCTTCCCCTAATTGCTCCAGCAGCATCTGGCCGGCGGCAATCGCGGCGAGCGGATTAATCATATTCTTCCCGGTGTACTTGGGGGCGGAACCGCCAATCGGCTCGAACATCGAGACCCCTTCCGGGTTGATATTCGCACCGGCGGCAATTCCCATCCCGCCTTGGAGGACCGCTCCCAAGTCGGTTATGATATCGCCAAACATGTTATCGGTGACAATAACATCAAAATACTCCGGGTTTTTCACCATCCACATACAGGTAGCGTCCACATGCGCATAATCAGTGGTGATATCCGGATACTCCTTCGCCACCTCGTAAAAGGTGCGTTCCCAGAGATCAAAGGCATAAGTAAGGACATTGGTTTTCCCGCAAAGGGTGAGGCGTTTCTTTTTATTCCGCTTCCGGCAGTATTCAAAGGCAAAACGCACGCAGCGCTCCACCCCTTTCCGGGTGTTAATCGACACCTGGATTGCGGTCTCGTCGGGGGTCCCCTTCTTTAGAAACCCGCCGCTGCCAGTATATAACCCTTCGGTATTCTCCCGGACAACGACAAAATCAATATCTTCCGGGCCCTTATCCTTTAACGGTGTATCTACCCCCGGGTAGAGCTTCACCGGACGCAGATTAATATATTGGTCCAGTTCAAAGCGGAGGCGCAAGAGGATCCCTTTTTCCAGAATCCCCGGTTTTACCTCCGGGTGGCCGATTGCCCCCAGATAAATCGCGTCTTTTTCTTTTAAACGTTCAACCTCGCTGTCAGAAAGGACCTCGCCGGTTTTTAAGTAACGGTCCCCGCCGATATCAAAGTATTCCAAATTGAGCTCTATGCCGAATTTCCCAGCTGCGGCTTTTAAGACCTTAACCCCTTCGGCCACCACTTCCGGCCCTGTTCCATCTCCAGGTAAGACCGCCATATCGTACCTTGCCATTTTTCTCCTCCCTATCCGTAAAATATATTTGCTTCCATAACCGTTATTCTAGCATATCACAAAAGACCCGGCAAGCCATAGACACGCCCCGGTCTCATGGGGTAAAACTGCTGGCATAGGTATCGAAGTTACCATCATAGACATGGCAGCTACCATCATCGTATCGAATCTGCCGTCATAGGTATCGAAGCCGCCATTGCTTAGATGGTAAACTCAAACCAATACCTGAAGCACCGGTTCAGTCTGTTTAGAAGAAATACTCGACACCGGTAGCAAAGATTTGCCCGTCTTTTTCTCCGGGGATATTCTTGGCCACATAAGGCCCGACCCGTTCCGCATGGGCCATCCGGCCAAAAATCCGCCCGTCGGGGCTGGTCAGCCCTTCCACCGCCCCGGCCGAACCATTGGGGTTGTATGGCGGGTCCAGGGTGGGAACTCCCTCAAGATCCACATAGACCGTGACAATTTGGGCGTTTTTAAAGAACCGCTCCAGGTCGGCCGGGCGGGCGATGAACCGTCCCTCACTGTGGGAGACGGGAAGGGAATAAACCTCCCCCGGGTTTGTCCGGCGCAGCCAGGGCGAATGGTTGGCAACGACTTTTACCCGGACAAAGCGTGAAACATGGCGCCCGGAAGCGTTAACAGCCAGCGCAGGCGAATCCTCACCGGCTTCCCGGATCTCACCATACGGGAGGAGTCCCAGTTTGAGCAGGGCTTGAAAACCGGTGCCGATCCCCAGAACAAGGCCGTCCCCTTTTTGCAGAAACCCGGTCAAGGCCTCCTTGACCATGGGATTCCGGAAAAATGCCGCCATGAATTCGGCGGAACCGGCCGTCCCGTCCCCGGCACTGAAACCGCCGGGTAAAACCAGGATCTGCGCCTGCCCAATCATCTTCGTCAACTCGCGAAGGCTCTCGCCGATTTCCCGGGGAGAAAGATCCTTGATAACCAGGGTCTCGACAAGACCGCCGGCGCTCCGGAAAGCGGCGATGGTATCATATTCCCCGTTGGTCCCGGGAAAAACCGGGATCAAAACCCGCGGTTTTGCGAGGCGGACCATGACCTTGGCCCGCCCCCCGCCACCGGCCGGAGCCGGCTGGGTCAATGCCGGTGAGCCGGTTTTGCCGGTTCCGGAGGGCGGGAAGACCCCGGCCAGCGGCTCCTCCCACTTCTCTGCCGCCGCCGCCAGGGGGATCTCCACCCCGTTTACCCTGATCACCGGTTCGGCGATGGTCGCTCCCAACTCTTTATACTCCAATCCCCCCAGGAGGGCTGCTGGGTTCTCCCCGGCGGGGATCTCCAGGACCAGAGAGCCGTAGGCAGGGGCAAAAAACTGTTCAATGCCGGCTTCTTCCGCAAAAGCCAGCCCGATCATGTTGCCGAAAGCCATTTTACTGACTGCCGCAGCCAGTCCGCCCTCGCGGACCGTCTGCGCCGCAGCAACCTTGCCTTCACCGGCCAGTTCGTAGAGGCGCCCGTAGTTCGCGGCCATCTGCCGGAAATCCGGTATCTCCCCTTCCTCCCGGCGGAGCGGGAGGAAGACGATGTGGCTGCCGGCGGCCTTGAATTCCGGGGAGAGGATCCGCCGGGCGTCCGCCGGGCAGACGGCTACCGCCACCACCGTCGGCGGGACATCAAGATCCTGAAAACTCCCGGACATGCTGTCCTTTCCCCCGACCGCCGGGATCCCCAGTTCCCTCTGGATATAATACGCTCCCAAAAGAGCGGCAAAGGGTTTCCCCCATCTTACCGGGTCTTCTCCCAGCCGTTCGAAATACTCCTGCAGGGTGAGGCGGATCCGCCGGTAATCGCCGCCGGAGGCCGCGATCCGTGCCACTGCTTCGACAATGGCGTAAAGGGCGCCATGAAACGGGCTCCATCTCCCGATGGCCGGGTTGTACCCATAACTCATCAGCGTGGCGGTGGTGGTTTCTCCTGCCAAAACCGGGATCTTCGCCGCCATGCTCTCCGCCGGGGTCAACTGGCGACTCCCGCCCAATGGCATCAGGATCGTTCCCGCCCCAATGGTACTATCAAAGATCTCCACCAACCCCCGGCGGCTGCAAACATCAAGACGCTGCAAATTACGGAGCCAGGCGCCGGCCAGGTCACCGGCGCTGGTCACTTCTGGTGGAAGTTGCCGGAAGTAACTCTCCGGCTGCGGGGCCTTAACCATCACCCGGGTGGTGGGGCGTACCCCGCCGCTGTCCAAAAAGTCCCGGTCCAAGTTGACAATGGTCTTTTCCCGCCAGACCATCCGCATTTTCCGGCCGGCGGTCACCTCAGCGATCACCGTGGCCTCCAGGTTCTCCTCCCGGGCCGCCCGGATAAAAGCTTCCGCCTGGTCTTTCGCCACCACCACTGCCATGCGCTCCTGCGACTCGGCGATAGCCAGTTCCGTACCGTTCAGACCCTCATATTTCTTGGGCACAGCGTCCAGATTAATCTCCAACCCATCCGCTAATTCCCCCACGGCCACCGCAACCCCGCCGGCCCCGAAGTCATTACATCTTTTAATCAACCGGGCCACCTCCGGCCGGCGGAAGAGCCGCTGGATTCTCCGTTCCAAAAGCGGGTCTCCCTTTTGCACCTCAGCCCCGCAGGTGTAAAGGGATTCCTCGGTATGCGCCCGTGACGAACCGGTAGCCCCCCCGCAACCATCACGGCCGGTCCGGCCACCCAACAAGATCACGACATCCCCCGGTACCGGCCGTTCCCTGACCACATTGGCCCGGGGCGCCGCACCGATTACCGCTCCCATCTCCATCCTTTTAGCGACAAAACCTTCATCATAGACCTCCGCCACCAACCCGGAAGCCACCCCGATCTGGTTGCCATAAGAACTGTAGCCCGCCGCCGCACCAGTGGTAATCTTTCGCTGTGGCAGTTTGCCCGGGAGGGTCTTTTCCACCTCCTGCCGCGGATCGCCGCTGCCGGTGACCCGCATCGCCTGGTAAACATAGGCCCGGCCGGAAAGGGGATCCCGGATCGCCCCGCCCAGGCAAGTGGCGGCGCCGCCATTAGGTTCGATCTCCGTAGGGTGGTTATGGGTTTCGTTTTTAAACATCACCAACCATTCCTGGGTCTCCCCGTCCACCGTCACATCAACCTTAATACTGCAGGCGTTAATCTCCTCAGAAACCTCCAAATCTTCCAAAAGCCCTTTTTCCTTCATCTCTTTTCCCACGGCTGTAGCCAGCTCCATTAATGTGATTTCTCCTGTATCGCCCGGGCCAGAAACGCTACGCGGGAAAACCCGGCGGTTCTCCAAAAACCGCTGGAAAACCCGGCGGAAAAACTCCGTATACTCTCCTTTTTCAAATTCCACCTCTTTGATTCCAGTTAAGAAGGTCAGGTGCCGGCAGTGGTCCGACCAGTAAGTATCCAAAATCCTTAATTCGGTAACCGTCGGGTCTCTACGCGCGGTATCCCGGAAATACTTCTGGCA
>FZPS01000098.1_pt239 | contig 14859 bp, 10 predicted proteins | sample 1817821 | NCBI WGS metagenome assembly FZPS01 (sample SAMEA104158645, study PRJEB21678) | metagenome | place: Germany | collected 2015-04-21 | reverse complement strand
CGTCAATAGCGTTCAACGTATGGACAAGATCGAAAAATCAATGATGTTCGTTTGGGCGATGCACTTTTTGTTAAAAGAAAAGATATGATGGACGGCGGCTTCACTTTTTCGGCGTCTGATTTGGGGGGGAGCCGCCGTCTTGCGCTTATCGCTTCGCTTGTGCCGCCAGGCGGACGTGTCGTTGATATTGGCACCGATCACGCACGTATCCCTATAGCGCTTTTGAAAAAAGGAGTGGTATCAGAAGTCCTCGCTACGGATATTAGGCGGGGACCGCTATTTGCAGCACGTCGTCATGTTAATCAGGAGAACGTTGATAGAGAGCGGATTACGTTTCTGGAAACAAATGGCTTTGAGAAAATTTCGTTGACGTCAGACGATACAGTAATCATTAGCGGGCTTGGCGGGGAGAGCATCACCCAAATTCTTCGTGCCGGTCTTGCTAAAGCGCAACGAGCACGACGTCTTGTTTTGCAGCCTCAAACGTATGACGAAGTATTACGGTGTTTTCTCTACGAGGTCGGGTTGATTCCTTTTAATGAGATAGCTGTTTTTGATCGCCGCTACTCGTATCTTGTCATCGTTTGCGATCCGTCAATACCAGTTCATTCGTCGCCGTTCTGTTCTTCAGTTGACAAGTATTTCGGTCAGTGTTTCCTCGATAAGACTCGTGTATTTTATCGGCTGTTATATAAAGATATCCCGTTTAACGCGGATCAATTCTGCCTTTCTTTTCAAAAACGTCTTGTTGAGTATCGAACGGAGGACACAGCTGCACCATGGTCGTATTTGGCTTGGCTTTACCAAAAGCTTCAAAAATTGATAAAGCGCAAACCTTTTGATTCGAAGATAGAATCTCTTATTCTGCAGCTTGAGATGCGGATGAATACATAGACAAGGTGTCACAAGTTTGTCATTTGAACGGTATCGTCTATCACTTTATAATAATATAGATCAGGGCTGAGTCAGTTTGACGGTCGCGGCGAAACGCTGAAAAGCGCTCGCTGAGGAAAGTCCGGGCTCCTAGGGCAAGGATGCCGGCTAACGGCCGGTGAAGGCGACTTTAAGGACAGTGCAACAGAAATAGACTGCCGAAATAGACTGCCGAGAGGCGTCTCGGCGATGGTGGAAAGGTGAGGTAAGAGCTCACCGGCGGTACGGAGACGTACCGGCCATGCAAACCCCATCCGGAGCAACGCCGTGGAGGAACAACGGGTGCCTGCCGGTTCCGCGGAGGCGGCTAGAGTCTTCTGGCAACAGAAGATCGAGATAGATGACCGTCCACGACAGAACCCGGCTTATAGACTGGCTCAGCAGATCGTCTTGAGGAGGTCGTCGCCAAATGCAGACGCTGAAGCAACGTAGCAGGATTATGTCTTTTTTACCTGATGTACGCGATCGGCGTCGAGTTCAGAATCGCCGTTACGCTATTCTTGCATTTCTTATTCCTTTTCTGGTTTTATTTCTTGCTTATGCGGTACGCGGCGTTTTTCCCTTTGGCAATCGTCATATTCTGACAGTCGATCTTTACCACCAGTACGCCCCCTTTATGGCGGTCTATCGTGACAAAATCCTGACGGGAGGATCTCCTTTTTACTCCTTCGCCGGCGGTTTGGGACTCAATTTTTACGCACTTTTCGCTTATTACTTAGCAAGTCCTTTTAATTTGCTGCTTTTAATATTTCCCCCGTCTTTATTGACGGAAGCGATTTTATTCATCTCACTTTTAAAGATCGGGCTTGCAGGCTGGGCGTTTCACTTTTTCCTAAGGACAGCGTTTCAACGACGTGGATACCTTGCGATCGCTTTTTCGTCGCTGTACGCACTCTCGGGCTTTACGATGGCGTACGCATGGAATGTAATGTGGCTTGACACTCTTATATGGCTTCCGATTGTGTTTGCCGCGCTGATCCGTCTGATGCGCGACGGACGGTGGATTCTTTACCCGATCGCACTGGCCATGATGATTGCAAGTCACTTTTACACTGCTTATATGGCGTGTCTGTTTATAGCGCTGATGTTTCCGCTTTTATTTCTACGCTCAACCGAAAAATTTCCTCACAGGAAGACTTTGCTGATTTTTTTAGCAGTTGTCGGTCTGACGATCCTTGCCGTTGCGCTCACTGCCGTACTTATCTATCCGACGTGGGAGTCTCTAAAACTCACTTCTGCTGCGGGCGACGCTTTCCCCAAACCTGAGCTTTCAGGCCAGCCGCTTAAATATCTTGGACAGTTTTTTCCTTTCCTCGAACCAACGGTTCGCTCGGGTGCCCCAAACATTTACTGTGGCGTTATTATCCTGTTGTTGTTGCCCATGTATGTCGTTTCGGGGAGAATTCGTCTGCGTGACAAAATATTGAATATCCTTGTCTTCTTCTTGTTGTTGCTCTCATTCGATTTCAATGTGTTTAATTTTATATGGCATGGCATGCATTACCCCAATCAGTTGCCACATCGCTTTTCCTTTGTTATCGTTTTCTTTGTTTTAACGCTTGCCTACGAAGCGATGCGTTCTGTAAGCGATTTTTCGCGGATGGAAATAGGGTTGCTTGGCCTCGTTTTTGCTCTGGCAGTTCCGGTGATAACTGGTCTTGTTGACGACATCAAAGCGCCCTCATGGGTTTCGTGGGCTACAATCCTGCTTATCGTGATGTATGTGCTCTCTTTTCTGTCACTTCGTACGCGAAAAACACGCCGTAAGCTGATGACGAGCGTTTTATTTTCGATCATGCTGTTCGAGATCATTCTGTCTTCGATATCGGGTATTTCTTGGCTTGACAATAATGAGTATTACGGAAGTCGTGACGGTTATACCGTTGGTGAAGCGCCTTCGTCAATCCGCCAAGCGGCGGCCAAAATAGGAGAGATGGAAGGTGGAGGAAGTCTTTTTTACCGTACAGAAGTTAAACCGTATAAAACTTCCAACGATCCGGCGCTCTATGGCTTGCAGGGGCTATCGCTTTTTGCTTCGACGTCGCCGGAAAGCGCTGTTCCGTTCTTTAAGAACATAGGCTATCAGAACAATGGCATCAACAGTTATCAATACCGCGGCTCTACACTGTTTTGTGATTCGCTTTTTGCGATTCGCTATGTTATTGAACGCAGCTCTACGGAGCTCAAAGATGATGAACGTCCCGTTGTGCTCGGCAATCACTCGGTGACCGTTTATGAGAATCCATACGTCTTTTCTCTGGCATTTGCTTGCAGTTCGAACATTACGTCTTATAGCAGCAGCTATGGCAACCCTTTTAAGACGCAAAACGAATTGTCAAAGGCAATTTCAGGAGAAAAAGATGTGATGTTCCGGCTTGTTGAGCCTACCATAGAGATGGGGCACTCTGAACTTTCATCCATCTCAGAAGATAAGTCACTCTTTCATTTTTCGAGGGTGTCCGGAGGTGTTTCGACGTATGAATTGGTATGGAAAGTGGAAGAAAACGGTCCTCATTATCTAAATGTCGATCTTCGCGGTCATGAGGTTAGCTTTATTGAAGCCGATGTTGACGGTCGTCTCGTTTCAATCGACAAGTGGAAGAAGGGAATCGTTGAACTTGGATCCGTTGAGGCGGGTAAGTCGATCCGTTTGACAATAAAGCTCGCCACAGACGCAAAAACGGAAGGTGAGTTTGTGGTGCATTGCGCCTCGCTGGATACCGCACTTCTTCAAAAGATGGCTGACCATGCAAAGGCGAATGGCTTCACGCTTTCCTCTTTTTACGAGGATCGCTTTTTCGGCGTGATCCGCGCAGAACAGGATGGACATATCTTAATCTCAATACCTTATGATCCCGGTTGGAGTGCCAAGATTAACGGCGAACAGGTCAAGATTGAAGTCGTCGACGGCGCATTGATGGCCTTGCCTGTGAAGCAGGGCGAACACACGCTCAGCATGAGCTTTATACCGATAGGATTCTTTACAGGGTTATATATCAGTATCGGCGCATTGTCAGTCTTAATTATTCTTATGACAGTTGCATTCGTATTGCATCATAGAAAAAAAGTAAAGAATGATGCCCTATACAGGGATGATCAATTTGAGGAAGAAAAGCGTACGGATGACGCCTTTTTTCAAGAGCTTCTTGCCCAAAAAGCAGAAATGACGGTGACGATCGCTTTGGACGAGGATGAGCGACTGAGCACTTAGGTTTATAAATGCCGCAATTAAAAAGAGACTGCCTCGAATTGAGACAGTCTCTTTTTTTTCAGAAATATTCGTTTAAGCTTCAGCGGTCCAAAGTCCATGCAGGTTACAATGTGCGTACACGCGGACCTCTCCCGGTGAAATATTGAATGAGGCTTTAGGATCGTCATCAGATGTAAGGTGCACGAACTGCACATGGTCACCTTGAACAGTCGCGATCCACACGATGTAGTGCGCAGGGATCATCGGATGTTCCACGCTGCCGACCACAACATCCAATACATTGCCGTTACGCGTAGGCGCGGGAACGTGTTTTTCTTGTGATGCGTCCTCAGAGCCGGCTTCCAGTTTTGTCATCGGCTGATTGCAACAGACCATTTTTCCTTTACCGTCGTGTACTAGATACACTAAGTTTTTACAAATGTCGCATTCATAGAAAGTAAGTTCGTTCATATTCTATTCTCCTTAAATAATACGAGAGTATTTTCCCTCGGGGTAAGTGTATTCATCGTAGCATAGCTCGCGTATTTTTTCGTGCTCTATGTAACCTTTGTGATTGGAATTAATGCCGAGAAATCGGCAAAATATTTATTACCCTGCCAATTTACGAATTGCCGTGTCTTCTCTGTAAAAAAACCATAGTAATACTATAATATTACGAAAGGTCAAATCTAGCGTCGATACTATTCGTGATCTTCTTTGGCACAGACTAATCGATGAAGCTCCGTTAGCTCATCGTTTGTCAGTTTACGCCACATACCTTCCTTAATCCCTTCAATGGAAAGATTCATGATTCTCACACGGCAGAGGTCCAGTACTTTATAGTTGAGTGCGCCGCACATTCGTCTGATCTGTCGATTAAGCCCCTGTGTCAGCACGATACGAAACGTCCGCGTACTCGTTTTCCAAGCTTTACACGGTTGTGTTACGGTGTTCAGAATCGGCACGCCCGTTCTCATTTTTCGGATCATATCATCCGAGATGTCACGGTCGCAAGTCACCTCATATTCTTTCTCGTGTCCGTAACGCGCTCTAATGATGCGGTTTGCAATCATACCGTCATTTGTCAGCAAAATCAGTCCTCGTGAATCTCTATCAAGGCGTCCTACCGTGAAAACACGCGTTGGATAATCGATGAAATCCATGATGTTGCCGGGTACATCCCGACGGCTGGTACAAGTGATGCCAGGCGGCTTGTTAAGGAGAAGATAAACCCGTTGATTTTCAGAGGGTGGAGCAAGTATTTGTCCGCGAATGGTGACGCGATCGCCTGGTTTGACTTTTGCTCCGAGTGTAGCGAGTTCGCCATTGATCATGACATCGCCTGCCTCGACGAGGTGATCAGCTGCACGACGGCTGCAGTATCCGGTTGACGATATGTAACGGTTAATTCTCATCGCGCGAATCGTAAACGTCCTTCATTTGATCCAGTGAGCGCATGACGTTATCGGCAAGCGGCATACTCAATGTGAAGCACGATCCTTTTCCCAGTTCACTTTTGACGGTGAGTTCGGCACCCATCTGTTCAGCAATAAGATATGCGATGGAGAGCCCAAGACCTGTTCCCGGTTCGTTGTGGGCGCGATCAGCTTTATAAAAGCGATCGAACACGTGATCCAAGTCATTGGCGGCAATGCCGATTCCTGTATCACGAACGCCGAGATGCACACGTTGGTCGTTTGCTGACGTCTTAATCGTTATGGTACCGCCTTCGTGCGTGAACTTCATGGCGTTGTCGATTAGAATTACCAGAATCTGCTCAATACGGTCGGTGTTACCCCAGGCAGGAGGCAAACGATGCTCCGCCCCATGGATATTTAATGTAAGCCCATGTTCCATCACCGTTGCATCGTAAGCGTCGAAAAGGCCATGGGCGATATCAGTGACATTCACTGGGCCAAGCTCAATCACATTGGTGCCGGCTTGAATATTTGAAAGTTCCAACATATCGTTAATTAACCGCGACAAGCGCATGGTTTCGCGAAGTAAGATGGAATGATATCGCTGCTGATCGTTCGGATCTTTTACCATGCCTTCCGTCAGCGGTTCCAACAGACCGCGCATCGCAGTCAGCGGAGTGCGGAGTTCATGAGATACATTTGCTACATAATCGCGCCTGATCTGTTCAAGCTGCTGTTCTTTCGTAACATCACGGAAAAGACCTACGGCGCCGGTGATGGTGTTTTGTTCTGAAATCAGGGGAGTGACCACAACTTGGATTTGGCGATGATCTTTAGTCATAACGCATGACACGGCTTCTTTTTTGTCCATCGCTTCCGAGAAAAAGGAGCCGATTCTGGTGCGTGCGAGGAAAGCGTCAGGTGTTGTATTTTTTGCGAAACGAGGATCGAGACCGAAAAGCGAATAAATACGATCATTGTAGACGGTAATTTTGCCATCGCGGTTACATGCCGCAATGCCGTCCTCTATGCTGTCGATGATCTGTTTTAGATTGTTGCGTTGGTTGCTGAGTTGCTGGAAAGAAGCATAGAGTTCCTCTGCCATCCAGTTAATTGTTTTTGCAAGATCGCCAATTTCGCCTTCTTGTGTCTCGTCAGCGCGTTGAGAAAAATCGCCTTCTGCCATTGCGACGGAGACTCGACGAATTGATTCAAGCGGGCTAAGAATACGCAATGCCGCGATAATGATCGGAATGACCATAATCACTAAAACGATGAGTGAAGATGTGATGAGAGCAAAGTTCAGACTTTGAATGCCCGCGTCCATTTCGTTAGCCGGTTGAACGATAACGACCGTGCCTACAATATGTCCGTCGTCAGAATTGATGACCGGCACCGAAAGGATAAGAAAACGATCTCCTTGAGGTGGGATTTTGATTTCTGCCAGATGGTGACGTTTAGGATTTTGAGCGAGCTCCCAATGCTCTTGAATAACGAGAGAAGCCAGACGTTCATTAACATCTTCTCTGGTGTTTGGCAGGTGTGTATGACAAACAATGTTTCCATCCGAGTTTACGATGTAAATCCAGTTGCCGAATAGCTCATCGGACTGATCGATAATGGTTGAGGCAAAAGATTCGATCTCTTTGAAGTCAGATGTTCCGGACACGTTTTTTGCGATGATCTCGGCGCGAGGAAGAAGTTCACGCGCTTTAATACGCGTGAACACCGGATGGGCGACGAAACTGTAAAAGACAGCTGTCAACACCGTCCACAGAAGAATGGCCGCCACGAGAAGGAGAAAAATCCGGCGTACGAGAAAACGGTTTTTCATAAGCGAGAATAACGCGTTCTAGGAGGCTTCGAATTTATATCCTACGCCGTATACCGTTATAAGCCCGTAGTGTGGACTGTCGTTGTCGATTTTTTGTCGGATGCGTTTAATATGAGTATCAACAGTACGCGTATCGCCAAAATAATCGTAGCCCCAGACCTTGGAAAGAATTTGTTCGCGGTTCATGACCTGTCCCGGATGAGACGCAAGAAGATAAAGAATTTCTACTTCCTTGGGCGTGAACGGAACGACTTTGTTATTGACTTTGACCTGATAGTTGTCAAGATTGATCTCGAGTCCTTCAAACCGCAAAATAGAAGGCTTCTGTCCCGTCTCTGTATCGTGAATACGGCGAAAAACGGCTTTAATGCGCGCGATCACTTCACGTGGGCTAAAAGGTTTTACGATGTAATCGTCAGCGCCGAGTTCTAAACCGAGTACGCGGTCAATTTCTTCACCTTTTGCCGTCAACATGATAATGGGAACGCTGCTGGTTTTTCGTATAATACGACAAACCTCCGTGCCGGACATTTTCGGCATCATGAGATCGAGAATAATGAGGTCCGGTTTATCTGATGCGAATTTTTCAAGCGCTTCCTCACCATCGTATGCTGAAGAATAAGGGAAATGTTCTGCGTCAAGATAAAGGCCTAGCGATTCATGGACGACGGGATCATCATCGCAGATTAGAATATGGGGTGTTGTTGACATAAAACCTCCTAAAAAGGTTATACGCGATTGTGCTGCGCCGTTGTGCACGATCAGCGTGTTGTTCATTCCATCATGATATTTATATTATAGCCTAACTACGTTATCGATCGATGATAATCAAGATGATAATCAATTAGAAGAACCTATTTGGTGGCATTTATTATCAATAATTCTGTTCTATGCATCGTACATTTTTGTGCTGTGCGCTCTGCTTCTAGGAACAAAGTCAGCAGATATGGATCGACTTTACAGGGAGAGCATTGAGAACTATCTGTCGGCAACGACAGACATCCGGTCTAGACAGGTGATCGTGCTATGATGATACCTAGGTATTAGTTGATAGTATGAGAGAGGTTGGAAAAAGAAGAAGGGAAGCGATTTATTGAAACGTCAAATGAAGTCAAAACAGGGAAGGCAAGGTAACAGGAAATCGGAACTAGAGATTGAGATTCTTTATGAGGATCGTCATCTGCTCGTAGCTGTCAAACCGCCAGGTATGTTGTCTCAAGGAGATATTACGCGCGCTCCTGATATGTTAACTGAAATCAAACAATTACTTTGGGAGAAATCAGGTCGAACACGACGTCCTTTCCTTGCCCTCGTACACCGTCTTGACCGTCCAACAAGCGGACTAATGGTCTTTGCGCGTTCATCTAAAGCGGCATCGCGTCTAGCTGAAGCATTTCGTGCACGTCAAGTAATAAAAGAATATATCGCCATCACGCGTGGTATTCCGGAGGAAGAGAGCGGCGATCTTACGGATTGGATATCGACTGAAAAAGAGGCGGAAGGACGTGTTCAAGTCCGTTCTAAACATAATGAAGGAGAAACTATTCAAAATCTAAAGACGCATATGCTTCAGAAAAAACGTGTTCATGCGCACTCAAAGCGCCATAACGATGATTCTCCAGAGCATCAAAAAATCCGCTCTGTTCATAAGAGATGGGTGGATGCCACACTTTCATGGAGGAGGCTTTCAACAGATCTGAAACGCAACGAGTCGCTCCTTCTCATTACGCTTTGGACGGGGCGGAAACATCAGATACGCGCTCAGTTCGCCGCTAACAAAATGCCGTTGCTTGGAGATCGGCGCTATGGTCAAGGCGATGCGCGAGACAGAAGTGTGCCGACAGTTGCGTTACATGCCTGTCGTTTGACTTTTCTGCATCCTGTGAACAAGACGGTATGTTCTTTCACGAGTTTTCCGGATATAAACCACTCTTTTTCCGAACGAGATCACCTCGTTCTCAAGGAAGCGCTTGACAAAGACAAACGACTTTCCTTATAATCACGTAGCGCCCGACGGAGACTTACGGGCCATTAGCTCAGTCGGTTAGAGCAGCCGGCTCATAACCGGCCGGTCCGGGGTTCAAGTCCCTGATGGCCCACCAATTAAATCATTATGGGGGAGTTCCCGAGTTGGCCAAAGGGGGCAGACTGTAAATCTGTTGTCGACGACTTCAGTGGTTCGAATCCGCTCTCCCCCACCAAGAAAACGGATCGCTCATAAGGGTGATCCTTTTTTGGAAGAGTTGCCGGTGTGATGGAATAGGCAGACGTGCCGCACTCAAAATGCGGTGGGAGTGTCCCGTGCCGGTTCGAGTCCGGCCACCGGCACCACTTCATGTATTTCTAATGATAAAGTTCCGTACAATACACGCGTTATCGGATGTGCGGAATATTCGTATATGGCATAGCATTTTAATGTATATCTGAATGCATAATATGTATAATTAATCTGTAATATGTTTTTAACAGTTTCAAAATATTGCACTAATGTCGAAGCAAAACTTACTTTACTGCTGTTTTTTAGACTTCTTTTAGTGAAGTTAACTAATTAATAAGAAAAAGCGTACTCAATATAAAGCATTTTCATCACAAATCCAGTCTTTAGCCTCTTCTTAAAAAATGTTATAGTTAGTTACAATCTTCCGGAGTATAACTTGATTCCAGAAGTGAGAACATTATTTTTTTAAGGAGAAAAGGAGAATACAGAATGAAAAGTGGCTATTGGAAGAAACTGTTAGCTCTCGTTCTGGCGAGTGTTCTTTTGTTCGGTGTCGCGGCATGTAAGCCCGACAAACCGGCAGAGCCCTCAAAAGAGCAGACAAAAGCCTCTGAGCCTGAAGGTTCCGATCCTGTTGAGTCGGATCCGGTAGAGCCCGTAGAAACGGCACCGGATGACGATACGCTCATGGCGATTAAACTGGGCGAAGTCACTGAACCTGAAAATCACATCGCAAACTGTGACGCGATCTACGATGCGCAGCTCGGCGAGTACCTTGAGTATTACGAGAAAGCACTCGAGGAAGACGATCTGAACTTGAGATGGGCTCTCCAGGCGATCGCGGAGGCGAAATTCTTGGAGTCCGGCGTGATCCTGCCGGCTACCACGCAAGGAGGAACAAACTCAATCAGCCGTGTTGTTCCTTACTCCACCTATTTTGCGCTGTGGGGTAATGACGCCGACAAGGTGCACACGGCGCTGGTAGCAACTGAACTGATCAAGAAAGAAGACCGTGAAGCGCTGAAAGCCATGTGGAATGATCTCAAGGGCACCGGCACTTACTACGAAGAGGCCAAGAAATTCATGGCCGACAAAGGCTATGAACTGAAGGACGAATGGACCTACTTCTATACGTCAGATCCTAAGACATGGGACTATCTTGCGACTTACTACTCTGCAGACAGCGAAGCGATCCTTCTGACGATCGACGGCCTCTACAGCTATGACCAAGAAGGCGTTTTGCAGCCGAGTCTGGCGACTGACTATGAAGTGTCCGATGACGGTCTTAAATACACCTTCAAACTTCGTGAAGGCGTGAAATGGGTTGACTCACAGGGACGTGAAGTTGCGGAGATGGTAGCGGATGACTTTGTTGCTGCGATGCAGCACCTCTTGGACGCCAAGGGCGGACTGGAGTATCTCGTAACGTCGGCCGGCGCAGGCATTCTCAATGCTGAAGAGTATCTTGCCGGTGAAGTGACCGACTTTGATGAAGTCGGCGTCAAAGCACTCGACGAGTACACCCTCGAATACACGTTGACAAAACCCTGCTCGTTCTTCATGAGCATGCTGAGCTACAACGTATTCGCGCCGATGTGCAGAACCTACTATGATTCCATGGGCGGCGTGTTCGGTTCCGACTTTGAAGATGTCAAGGCGGAAGACAGCTACAAATACGGCAAATCTCCGGACGCCATTGCGTACATCGGGCCTTATCTGGTGACGAACTCAACGGCTGAAACGAAGATTGTCTTCGAAGCGAACCCCAACTACTGGAACAAAGATGCGGTCACCATTAAGAAGAACACATGGCTCTTCAATGATGGATCCGACCCGATGAAGCCCTATAATGACTGTATGGCGGGCGTGGTTGACGGCTGCGGCCTGAACCCGAGTTCCTACGAAGTCGCAAAAGGCGATGGAAACTTTGAGAAGTACGGATATGTTTCCGGCACTACTGCGGTAACATTCTCGATCTTCTTCAACCTGAACCGCAATGCGTTCATGAACTCCAACGATGCCACGAAGTGCGTTTCGACGCAGACAGTGACCGATGCGTGGAGAACGCACAGAGCGATTAACAACAAGCATTTCCGTCTTGCGTTCATGTACTCCCTCGACAGAGCGACTTACAATGCCCAAACCGTTGGCGAAGATGTAAAATTCAACAGCCTCCGAAACAGCTATGTACCGTGGAACTTTGTTTCGCTCGACGAAGATGTAGTCGTTGACATTAACGGCACGGAGACAAACTTCCCAGCCGGCACTTGGTACGGCGAGATCGTTCAGGCACAGCTTGACGCGGATGGCTATCCGATCGTTGTGTACAATCCTGAAGCGGATAACGGCCTCGGTTCCGGTGACGGTTACGACGGCTGGTTCAATCCTGATGCCGCGGTCGAAGAGTTGAATATTGCGATCGATGAACTCGCTAAAGTCGGCGTAGAAATCTCAAAAGAGAATCCGATCAAGATCGACTATCCGTATCCTAAGGCCAGCGAATCTTTCTCAAAGAAAGCCAACGCTTTGAAACAGAGCGTTGAAGGTGTCCTTGACGGCAAGGTTGTCTTCAACCTTGTTCCCGCGGAAGACTTTATTGAGTGGTACTACACCAGCTATTACGCTGCCACAGGTTACGAGAAGAACTATGACATCAGTGACGCTTCCGGCTGGGGCCCCGACTACGGCGATCCCGCGACGTATCTCAATACGTATCTGCCGGGCGGCGACATGGTGAACGGTATCGGACTCGATTAATTCCATCGGATCGATTTATCTAAATCGTTCAATAATCATTTAAGTCACGGGCAGAGGGATGGATGAAATTTCGGTTTTATCCACCCCTCACCCGTTTCCGTTGATTAGAGAGAGACTATGACGAAATACATTTTAAAGAGGCTTCTTCACGGCATCTTTTCGATTGTCATCGTGATTTTGATCGTCATGATGCTGATTTTCGGTCTAATGAACCGGCAGCTTATTTTCGCTCAAGATCCTGTGTTCAATAAGATGACCGGCAATCAGGAGACCGTTTATAAGTACAATCGCTGGAAAGAATACGGTTATCTCGATTATGTGCCTTACGCCGAGTATTTACAGTCGCTTCTAGACGAAGGCAAGATTGATGAGAACACCCATAAAAAAGCGGTTAAGATCGGCGCCAACCCGAAGAAAGACTCCGAACTTGCAAAGCAGTACATCGATGAGTTTACGAAACTTTATGAGTCCAAAGGTTTTAAAGTGATTCGCATTGATGCGCCGGACACCGGAAGAAGAATTCAAAGAAGCGGCAACGCAATTTTGTTTGCGACGCGCGACAAACCGCTCTTCCATCGTCTTTACACTTATTTCGCGCGTCTTATCTCAATTGACAACATTCATTACGCAAAAGAGGATATCGAGGATCGCGGGCTGACGTTCACATGGCACGATCCCTATTATCAAGACGGACGCTTCGCTCCTGCCGTGATGGGCAATGGCACGCAATACAAATACCTTCTGTACGTGAATAACGAATTTCCGTACATCCATCAAAACTTAATCACGATCAACCTCGGTCGTTCATTCGTCGTGAACCGAGGCGTCGATGTTTTCACGACGATGACGAAATCACAGGGCACTCTAGCGCCTAGAACCGTGACCTATCCCACAGGTCTCACGGAACGATCCGCTGATGATCTGCATTCTGCCACCTATCAGCCGCGATCACGTGAAGCCAGTCGTATCAATGTTGAACGTTTTGATGACGACTATACCGTGGTGAATACGTTCAAAGCCGGCAAATCGAAATTGGGCTATTCATTCATCATCGGGATTATCGCGACGGCAATCGCTTATGGTCTCGGGATCCCGATCGGCATCGCCATGGCAAGGCATAAAGACGGTCTCTTTGATAAGATCAGCACCGTATACATCGTTTTCATTATTGCTGTGCCGTCATTGGCCTACATTTTCCTTTTCAAAGCGCTTGGCGGCAAACTTCTCAAGCTTCCGACAACCTTTGATATGGATTCCGACAACTTGAAGATGTATTTTCTGCCCATTATCTCGCTCGCTTTGCCTTCAATCGCGAATTTGATGAAGTGGACGCGGCGATATATGATCGACCAGATGAACTCGGATTACGTAAAATTCGCGCGTGCCGAGGGATTCTCAGAATCGCAGATTTTTAGGAAACATGTCCTGAAGAACGCGATTATTCCGATCACACATGGTATTCCCGGAAGCATCCTTTTCGCTATGACGGGCGCGATCATTACAGAACGCGTTTACGTTGTGCCGGGTGCCGGTAACCTTTTGACGACGGCGATCAACGCATATGACAACTATGTGATTGTCGGTGTGACGCTTTTCTACGCAACACTGTCAGTCGTTTCGCTGATCATGGGCGATATCCTGATGTCTTTAGTGGATCCAAGGATTACGTATACGAAGAAAGCGAGATAGCGCGTTACCCTAACAAATAAGACGAGTCTCTGTCATCGTTCTAAGCAGGAGGCAACCGTAATAATATGTCTGAGATGAAAAAAAATAAACTTGTAGATTTGACAGATACAGGGTTCACAGAAGAGGAGCTCTTTTCCCACGTCGATCACAGCGTATTTATTTCGGAGAAAATTACAGCGCCGAGGTATTCCTATTGGCACTCTGTATTCCGTGTATTTTTTAAGAGGAAATTGAACATCGTGATCCTGTTCTTATTGGCCGTGATCATTGTGTTTACATATGTTTACCCCGCACTAACCCATTACGACCCTTATGAATACTTAATGGATCCGACCAACAAACACCTTTCACCGGCTGATGCGATGGAGAAGAACGGACGCGAGCTCAAGTGGATCCTAGGCTCTGGAGGTGCCGGTGAATCAACGTTTGATGCTGTCTGGAACGGCGCACGCATCTCGATATCGCTTGCGCTGATCTGTGCGGCTATTAATATGACGATCGGTATAATTATCGGCGCCATTTGGGGGTTTTCCAAACGCGTCGACGTTTTTATGCTTGAGGTCTATAACATCATCGGCAATGTGCCCTATATCTTGTTTATATCAGTTCTTATCATGATTTTGACTGCCAGCTTCTGGACCATGGTGCTGGCCATGACATTAACAGGCTGGCTCTTTATCGCGTATTTTATTCGGACGCAGGTGATCATAATCCGTGATCGCGAGTATAACATGGCATCTCGGTGCCTCGGAACTTCGACGTTCAAAATCGCGATGAAGAACATTCTTCCATTTATGACATCTGTAATCGTGACGCTGCT
>FZPS01000216.1_pt327 | contig 14865 bp, 14 predicted proteins | sample 1817821 | NCBI WGS metagenome assembly FZPS01 (sample SAMEA104158645, study PRJEB21678) | metagenome | place: Germany | collected 2015-04-21 | reverse complement strand
AAATATGCTATATTTGCAAAAGCAAACCCTATTAATAAATGAGCAAAAGCATTACAACTATAATAGTTTCGATAGAATATAGGCTTAGGCTGCTTATTGATAGGAATGCTGGACTAGAACAAAGGAGTACTGAGCTGGAGTCTGAGCTTGAAAGGCTTGAGCTTGAGCTTAGGAAACAAAAAGAAATAATAGAAGAACTAGAAGAAGAAATAAGGATATATAAACTAGGAGAAGCAATTAATAATAAAAGCTCTGATATTAGAGAGGTAAAACTAAAGATAAACGAATTAGTAAGAAAGATTGATAGAAGTATTGATATAATTAAGGAAGAAGAATCTAAATAAACAAAGGCTGAATGAAGGATAGTATATTGATTAGTTTAGTAATAGCCGATAGGGTCTATAAGGTCAATGTAAGTAGGGAAGAAGAGGCCGTATTTAGGGAAGCTGCCATAATTATTGAGTCCAAAATGAAGGAATATGCTAAGGCATTTGCTTATAAGGACAAACAAGATCTTCTAGCAATGGTGATGATTCAATATCTGACATCTTATATAAAACTTGAAAAAGAAACGAACTTTTTGAAGGATGATTTGTTGAATAGATTAGAAGAGATAGATAACTTACTAGAATATGAATTAAAAGAATAAAACATAGCCCGCGTCGATTCAAATCAGTTTGAAAACTCAACACTAAAACTGAAATGAGTGTGCTTAATTGGGATAAAGCAGGCCTCAGCCCTTAGGGGTTCTTTCTTCGGAAAGACAGTGGACGTTTGACAACCAATGGCCCTTAAATCGTGTATGTATCGGAGTTTTTCTTTACTCCATTGATGAGATGCGGGTCTTTTTTATAACTTACCTTCCTTTTTGCTTTTATCACAATATTATTATGCTTTATAATAGTCCTCCAAGACTATAATTCCTCGTTTCTATATCCCAAACATATTGATATAGAACATAATGTATAACTAATAATATAAATCTATGACATTAATAGCAAGTATAATAACAGTAATAACAGCAATTGTCTTTTTGGCCCTAGGTTTCTTTTTAGCAACAACCAAGCTAAAGGATACCTTTTCTAAGAATGCTAGGCAGGTCTTGGTAGAAGCCGAAGAGAAAGCAGAGATGCTTAAAAAAGAAAGGATTCTCCAAGCAAAGGAGAAATACCTCCAGCTCAAATCTGAGCATGAGAAGCAGGCCCAAGATAGAAATAATAGGGTGATGCAGTCCGAAAACAGACTTAAGCAAAGAGAGCAAGAGTTTAGGCTTAAGGCTGATGAGTTCCAGAAGAAGCATAATGAGTTTAATAAGGCAAGAGAAAACCTTGACAAACAACTAGAACTTCTTGCACAACGTCAGGCAGAGGTTGAGAAAACCTTCCAAAGCAGTGTTCAAAGACTAGAGCAGATTGCTGGAATGAGTGCAGAAGAAGCTAAGAACGAGCTTATTGACGCCATGACTCAGGAGGCAAGTAATGAGGCTACCAATAGAATTATCGAAATGGTAGAGGAAGCCAAGCTTACAGCCAATCAGCAGGCTAAGAAGATTGTAGTAGAATCCATTCAAAGAACAGCAACAGAGCATGCTATAGAGAATACTGTTTCTGTTTTTAATCTTGAAAACGAAGAGGTAAAAGGTAGGATTATTGGTAGAGAGGGTAGAAATATTCGTACCCTTGAGAACCTAACAGGTGTTGAGGTTATTATTGACGACTCACCAGATGCTATCATACTTTCTTGCTTCGATCCAGTTAGAAGAGAGATTGCAAGATTATCGCTTCATAAGCTTGTAACCGATGGTAGAATCCATCCTGCAAGAATTGAAGAGGTGGTTTCAAAGACCAAAAAGCAGGTCGAGCAAGAGATTGCTGAGACAGGTAAGAGAACCTGTATCGACCTAGGTATAGTAAATCTTCATCCAGAGCTAATTAGAATGGTTGGAAGAATGAAATATCGTTCTTCTTATGGACAAAACCTATTACAACACTCTCGTGAGGTAGCCAATCTAAGTGCAACAATGGCGGCAGAGCTTGGACTCAATCCTAAGATAGCTAAGCGTGCTGGACTTTTACACGATATTGGTAAGGTCCCTGATAATGAGCCAGAGCTACCACATGCTCTTTTGGGTATGAAGATTGCTGAGAGATATAAGGAAAAGCCTGAGGTATGTAATGCCATTGGGGCACACCATGACGAAATTGAGATGGAAAGTCTCTATGCGCCAATAGTTCAGGTTTGTGATGCTATTTCGGGTGCAAGACCTGGAGCTAGAAGAGAGGTTGTGGAAGCTTATATCAATAGACTTAATAAGCTCGAAGAAATGGCTTTATCCTATCCTGGTGTTGTCAAAACCTATGCAATACAAGCAGGGCGTGAGCTAAGAGTTATTGTAGCAGCAGAAAAGGTTACAGATGCTGAAGCCAACCAAATCTCTATGGACCTTTCGAAGAGAATACAGTCCGAGATGGTATTCCCTGGTATGATTAAGGTTACAGTAATTAGAGAGACGCGTTCTGTTAGTTACGCCAAGTAATTAGAAACAATTTAGAGAAGATTCTAATTCTTATATAAAGCAAAAGGGCATATCAATTAAGATATGCCCTTTTATAATATCTAAACCTTGGATTACTATCTCCTAGCTATAGCTTTCTTAGCAGCCTTAACTATATCCTTAGCTTTTAGATTATACTTCTCCATTAGCTCATCAGGAGTTCCCGACTCTCCAAAAGAATCATCAATTCCTATATATTCAATAGGTTTTGGATTATTTCTAGAAAGAAGTTGAGCTATAGAATCGTTTAAGCCTCCATTAAACTGATGCTCTTCGCAGGATACGACACAGCCCGTCTTTTCAACAGATTTTAGAACTGCCTCATTATCGAGAGGTTTAATGGTATGTATATTAATAATCTCAGCATCAATACCCTCTTCTTCAAGCATTATACCTGCCTGTATGGCTTCCCAAACCAAATGACCTGTAGCAAATATACTTACGTCCTTACCTTCGTTTATCATTAGAGCCTTACCAATTTCGAAAGGAGTATTCTCGCTTATAAAGATAGGAACCTTAGGGCGTCCAAATCTTAGATAAGCAGGTCCCTCATATTCTGCAATAGCAAGGGTGGCCTGTTTTGTCTGATTATAGTCGCAAGGATTGATTACTATCATATTAGGCATCATTCTCATCAATCCAATATCTTCTAGGATTTGATGTGTAGCGCCGTCCTCACCAAGAGTAATGCCTGCGTGGGATGCACATATCTTTACATTTGTATTCGAATAGGCTATGCTTTGTCGGATTTGGTCATAGACCCTACCTGTTGCAAAGGCAGCGAATGTGCTTGCAAAAGGAATCTTACCACTAATAGCTAACCCCGATGCAATCCCCATCATATTTGCTTCAGCAATACCTACCTGAAAGAATCTCTCTGGAAACTCTTTCTTAAAGGCATCCATCTTGACACTTCCAGTCAAGTCAGCACAAAGAGCAAGAACATCTGGATTTCTTCTACCTGCTTCCAAAAGGCCATCTCCAAACCCCGAACGAGTGTCTTTATGACCTAGTATATCATATTTCTTCATTATTATATTATTTATTTTCGATTATTATCTTTGTTGTAAGCCCTGATTCAATAATAAACTCCCTAGTGATTGTGCTAAGGGTGGACTCTGAGTCCTTGTCTCTAAACACAACCAAATACTTGCCAGGAAGTAGGACTATATTCTCATACATGTCGTCGTAAAGATTGGAGACAAACTCCCATCTACCTTGTTTCTCTATAAACAAAACTCCAATGCCATCAATCTTCTTAGTAATACTAATCATCCCTGGTTCAGGAATCTTTAGGCTAGTGGTAGAGCTCTGCCTTATCTCAACATCTCTTAGCTCAATATTAGGAAGGCTATAAATATCAACATCGTATTTCCCTACCTGATATTTCTCTGCAATACCAACCTTTTGACTATTAATAACCTCTCCATCTTTCCTTATTATAATTGGTATCTTATAGTCTTTTTTGCTCTCATTCTTAGCTTTTGTACCAGCATATTCGATTACTAGATTGCCTTGGGGAGATTTTGCAGTAATAATACTATGTTTCCCAGGCTCCAAACCTATGTTTTCTATGCGAATAGGAGGGATGGTAAAGATATCCAAATCATAATTAATCAAAGGGTCAATACATAATGTGTCAGAAAGTCCGCTAGGGTTCATGGTATGAAAGAAGGAGTACTTTCTCTGCTTACTCTTGGAGTCATAGAAAACCATAGCCACATCTGTCTCGGTAGGGTTGTCATTAATATCTAATATATTAACCTGACAGCTAGTATTATGTATTGATAGATTGACAATATCGTTAATAGTATTAGTGAAGTCAATCTCATTGGAGGTCTCATAATAAATACCAATTTCTGCAAGACCTCTGCTTAGACCTTTGCTAAGTCCAATTACGAAAGGCTTAATATGAAGACCCTTCTCTTGATTTCGTTTCGAAACCTCCCAAGGTCTTCCACCACAATTGTCTACACCATCACTAATAATAATAATGATATTCCTAGAGTCAATACTTCCAGGAAAGTCCATGCCTCCCTTTTCAATAGCCATCTCTAAGGGCCTATAACCCTTTGGGACTAAGGCTTTGAGCTTGGAGTGCAGAGCCTCTGAACTAGGGCTAAGGAAGGGAGTCTCTAGCCTAGTATCAAGACATTTCTCCATATTCCTTTCCTTGGTATTACCCATGGTTCTTATACCAATCTCTATATTAGGCAGGTGATTAATGCTGTCGAGTATATTGGCTAGCACATTTTGAACAATCTTTATCTTAGTATCGCTTTGCCATTTGGAATACATAGAGCTAGAGCAGTCAATAATAAATAATATCCTAGTATTCTCATAAGAGTTATTTCTTGCTAAACCACTATTAGCCCCCTGCGAAAAGACGGAGCTTATCGACAAAAAGAATAGAGTTAATGCTAACAAGAATGATTTCTTCATAAGATATTCTCTAGATATTAATAATCGCCCAAGGTTTCTTCGAGCTGAGCCAATGCTTCTTCCATTTCAGTATCGCTTGGAGCAATACCATGCCATTTACCACCGTCTTGCATAAAGTCTACACCGTAGCCCATGATAGTATTCATTATAATAGCAATAGGTTTGCCCTTATTGCTCATAGATTTAGCTTTGCTTAATCCTTCTACAACCTCTGCCATATTATTACCATTTATCTCAATGGTATCCCAGCCAAAGGAAGTAAATCTTTCGCTTATATTACCTAATGAAATAATATCGTCTGTATAACCATCAATCTGAACACCATTATTATCAATAATAGCAATTAGATTATCTACCTTATGAGTTGAGGCATACATTATTCCTTCCCAGTTCTGTCCTTCTTGAAGCTCACCGTCGCCCATAAGTACATAGACAAGGTTTTCGTCCTTAATGAGTTTCTTAGCCTCACTGGCTCCAATAGCAACCGAAAGACCTTGTCCCAAAGAACCAGAAGCAACTCTAATCCCCGCTAGATTAGCATCAGGAACAGGGTGACCTTGGAGTAAGGACCCCATCTTTCTAAAGCCAGAAAGCATATCTATCGCGAAATACCCTCTTCTTGCTAAGACACTATACCATACAGGTGATATGTGTCCTATGGAAAGGAAAAACATATCTTCATTCTTCCCCTCAAGGTTCCATGATTCAGGACTAGAGTCCAAGGAGTTGAAGTAAAGAGCAGTCATAAGGTCTGCACACCCAAGCGAACCACCAGGATGACCTGATGAGACTGCATTTACCATTCTTATAATATCTCTTCTTACCTGAGAGGCAATCTTCTCTAATTCTTCTATATTATTCATATCGTTTAAAAGATTATTTCTTTAATTTATATGCAAAAATACCCATTAAAATTCAAATTCTAATGGGTATTTCAATATATAATTATATGTGACTGCAAATCAACATGCTATCTGATTAGATTTATCTCGCCTTTTTGTACTCCCTTATATCCTTCCATGTTTTCAAACTTAATAACATAAACATATACCCCCATCTCCATATCTCTTCCATTATGCTTACCGTTCCAACCGTATCCAATATCTTCAGAAGTAAATAAAAGAACGCCCAGCCTATTATATACACAGAGTTGATATGACCTTAGTTCCGTATGGCTAGGCTTAAAGATATTATTAGTCTCCCTGTCAGGTGTAAATCCATTTGGAACAAATAGGCTATACCTAGTGTTCACCACATCCAATGTATCAATGGAAAGCTTTCCTATGCCATCTTCTTTAGTTGATTCATAGTCAATATCGTTAGGGACAATCCTTTCTGGCTTATCCATAGCCATTTCATTTATATCAACCTTTTGATTAGCTAGGGCTTGGATATCATCGCCATTTATCTTTTCAATCCTTTCAATCTCAACCCTATTTACATTGATATTGCTCTCAGCTACCTCAGTTCTACTATCTTGAGTACTATGGCTTTCTCTATTAACCACCCCAACACTTTTTATAGCATTATTCTCTTCGATATCTATCTTATCAACCTTATCAAGGCTGGCTGTACTAACCTCATCCTTAATGTCTAGGCTCTGAACAATGGCATTGTCCATATTCTTTGCAATACCATCCTTTCCGTCTTGCGCTGATACAAGATAGAAGGTAGCGATACTGGTAATAATTATTGCACCACCAATTACTGAACCAATAGCCCACCAATTAATAGGTCTAGCTATCCTACTCTTAATCAACTTCCACGACTTAGAGCTTGGCTCTATCTCGAAGTTCTCAAACCTATTCTTTAAATCATTAGACATAATCTATATTTGTATTTTAAGTATTGTCTTTATTAATTTCTATCTTATCTCTATATTTCTCTATATCAATTCTTTTCCAATTCTTCTAATATCTCCCTAAGTTCTTTCTTAGCTATATGATAATGGGTTCTTACTGTTGACTCCTTTATATCCAGAGTCTTTGCAGTCTCTTTATAAGTATAACCCTCAACCTCAATCATATTAAACACCAGCCTTGGGGCCTTGTTAAGCTTTTGAATACTTTCCATAATCTCATAATTAGTAAACCTGCTATAGTTTCTAATTTCAGCGTTGTTATCAATGTAGATTTCGTCTACGTTTTTGTCTGAATCATCATATCTATAGTAGTTTATAGCTTGATTAATAAATATCCTCTTCATCCATCCCTCAAAAGAACCCTTAAAGCCATAGTTTTTCAAATTGGAGTAGACATTGATAAAGCCCTCTTGGAACACATCCTCAGCATCTTGTCTGTTTTTGCAATACCTCATGCAAAGCCCAAACATAGTGCGAGAATACTTGTCGTATAGAGCTTTTTCTGCCTTAGCATCCCCCTTAATACAAGCTCGAATCAATTCAATTTTTAATTCCATTCTACTATATAGACACTATTAGTCGCGGTTTTGTTTAAAACCAACCAAAGATTTATTGCAAAGATATGAAAATTATGTATATATGATTGATAATTATTTGGGTTTTAAATTGGAAAATGAGTAATTTAAAGGCTTTAGAAATAGCTTGGGTTCTAAATAAACTAGATATTAGAGAAAAAACCAGTAATTTTGCAAACTCAAATTAATAACTCAAACTAAATAATTGATTGATAAAAAATGAATAAGTTCAAAAACGATAAACCCTTTTCAAAGCAATGGTTCAAAGCCTATTCCTTTATAATACTAGGAAGTCTGCTATTTGCTATTGGTAACGTAATGTTCGCAACCCCATACAAGCTAGCACCTGGTGGAACCTATGGTATAGCTACAGTCCTCCACCATCTCTTTGGTTGGAAAATCAGTATAAGTGCTTTCTTTATGGATATTCCACTTTTGCTTATAGGTACTTGGCTACTAGGACATCTATTCGGTATTAAGACAGTTGTGTCAGCTTTTTCGATTATGGCATTTGTTTGGATAATAGAGACTTATTACGGTGTAATACCCGTAATCCACGATGGTATATTTTCAGCAGAAGAAGCCATGGCAATGGGTAATACTGCTCTTTTGGAAATTGCTGATGGAAGATTCTTTATGCCTGACTATTTCCTCAACACCCTACTCGGCGGCCTTATATATGGCCTTGCGATAGGTTTGATATTTAAGAGCGGTGCAACATCGGGAGGAAGCGATATAATCTCCATGATAATTAATAAGTACACCAAGATTTCCCTAGGTACATTAGTAATAATAGTAGACTCTGCTATTACTGTTTCAACCCTTCTTCTTTCCAATCAATTTAGACTACCAATCTATTCCATACTCCTAATAGCTATTGAAGGAAAGATAATAGATGTGGTAGTTGACGGAATCAAGCTTTACAAGACGGTCTTTATAGTTACAGAGCAGCCCGACAAGGTAAGAGACCTAATCTGCGACGATCTCAAGCGTGGTGGCACCTTGTTTACAGGTAAAGGAATATTCAAGGGAGTAGAAAGAAATATGATATATACCACGGTATCCAAGACAGAGTTTGTTAGGCTAAAGGAAAGCCTCTATAAGGTTGACCCTAATGCCTTTATGAATACCATTAATAGTAGTGATATAATGGGAAAGGGCTTTACTCGGAGCAAGAAGTAGATCTATTCCATTCTATATCTAGTAAACGTATTCTCATTATTAATCTGGATTGGGTTCTTTTCCATCCAATCCAGGAAACTATCGTATCTAGTCTTGTTCTCATTTATCCACTTGGATGCTTGGGTAGGATTGCCATAAGCAAATAGCCAATAATTATAGGCTTCGAAATGACCGTTATCAATCAATCTCTTATGATAATCAAATAAGACATTGCGAAACTGTCTGCTTTGAGAATTAAAGAAACCAACGAATCTAGTTCTGATATTTACAAGGGTTTCAATATTGATTAACTTCTCTCTCTTTGAGGCCTTTAATAGCGCATTGTGGTAATTATCTGGAAATAGATTAGGTCTTTGTGGGCTATCCGAATAAATTATGGTAGGGTCGTTTAGGCTAATAATCACACCCGTATTAGTAAAGCTCATTTCAGAATGGTAGGTGTCGTAAAGCTTCTTACTCATCTCCCTAGTCCTTTGTGTATGTCTTTCCAATAGCATAAACAACTCTCCATACACCAATCCCCATACCTCTTCGCTAGATCCAAGGTAGATATCCGCTACCCTAAAATAATTGGAAGAAAACATAGGGTCGTGCTCAATTCCTTCCTCATAGTAGAATATTGCTCTTGTATAATTATCATTATTAAAGCTAACATTACCTCTTTCCAAGAATAGACAACCCGAATTAGGGAACTTCTCAAAGCCCTTATCATAGATTATAATTGCCATACCTTCCTCACCGCTCTCATCATATATATTACCCAAGAGCTGATAGAACTCCGCCGTAATACTATCGTAGTCCATAAGTGGCTCCAGCAAATCAATCCCTGCCTGATACTCCTCCATTAGCATATAGTTCCAAGCAAGTTCATAGGAGTATTTCAATTCATTATCAGGACATAGAGCAATAGCCTTATGCAACAATTCTTCTGCAAGCACATATTGCTTTGAGTCCATACTCTTAATTGCTTTCTCAAAATTAGAGTCTGCCTCACCATATTCCTCTTGAGAGTAGACCATAATGAAGCTTAGTAAAGATGCTATAAGCGTAATTAATCCAATAGTTCTATTCATAATACAATAAGATTTGATTGATTTTACAAAGATAAAAAGATTATTTCAATTATAGGCGTCAAAGGAAGTTTATTTCTTTTCTATACTTTCAATTAGTTTATAGACATGTGAGCCTATACCCTCTGGATAATCAGGAGAATCTTTATCTAAATACCTTGCTTGCTCAATCGCTTGGTCTATATGTGGTATAAAGTCATTTGTGCGGAGCTTGTTTTTGCTATAGCTTTGGTTGATTCCTATTATAAGCCTTTCAATATAATTACGTTTGCCTTGCCTCGGATTTTTAAGTATTTTATTTCTAGTTTCTTGGCTATACTCTTCTATATCCTTAATATGTAAAAGCAACCATAGTTCGAAACAAGGGTTAGAGACTGCTATGTTTATCTTATATTTAAGAGAATTGTTTACCTTATTTACTTCTGCTAATAATTTGCCTATATCCCAAGAGTCAGTATCTATCACCATCCAAAGTTCATCGCCTTTTCCTAAATTATATTCTTCTACAATCTCTTGTTTAAGCTTGTTCAAAACATGCTGAGGAGCGCTTTTTGTATCGTCTTTATCTCGTTTCAATAGGTGGACATAGAGCAATCCCGAATCATATCTTCTTTTTTGCTTATAGGCTTCGAAATACTGTGGCTCTGTTTTGTTTCCCTCAAATGCAATGGCAACTATCCTTTCAACCTCCCTTGTTTTTGTTTCTCTAAAAAACTCCTGTCTTTCTCTTGGCATGGCTTCATTACTTTGATTATATTTCTAATAGACTTGCTCTATCGCCTAGTTGAGGAACGGCTTTGAATCTTCCTAATAGATAGTCTTTTCTTACTTTTTTATCAAATCTAATGTCATACTCCTCAAGAGAGTATAGCTGTGATTCTCCTTCTTTGGACTTTACTACAAACCATATCTCATCTCTTCTAAGAAGCTTTTGTGTAAGTAGTGAAGACTCGTGGCTTGCTAGAACTAATTGGCTATTTCTTTCCTCTGCATTATTTAGGAACATATCGAGTATGTCGTAAACTAGATTCGGATGAAGACTTCTCTCCATTTCGTCTATTATAAAGACTTTATTACCAATATGCAGGTCGTGAAGTAGAGGAATAAAGTCCATTACTCTATTTGTTCCATCCGACTCGTCGCTTATATCAAACTTTGCAAAACCTCCGTCCTTGATCTTATGCTTCGTCATTAGCTTCTCTATAAATAACTCATTCTTCTCGTCTAAGGTAATATAGAAGCTTTCATGATTGGAGGAAAGAAATGATGCTCTTTTATCAGATTGTCGGCTTATGAGGTCTTCTTTTATTTTGCTTAGGACCTTGGTAGGTATATTGAGACTATCCGCATCTACTTTTTCAAAACATACTCCGTCTATTCCTGTGTCAAAATACTTTAGATAGGTTTCAAACAATTCTTTAATATCGCTCTCAAACCTAATACCGACTCGTAGCCCCATATTATACTTGTCTTCAGGTAGGATTACAGTAAGGACGTTTTGAAACCAATCCAATACATTAAGTAAATCATCTATATTAGGGACGTTTTCCTTCACTCTCCTAAAGCGTATCTCTGTTAGGAATAGTCGATTTCTTGGTGTACCTTTTGCAACGAACTCTAAGAACTGCTTCTCTTCTTTTATAGATATATTCTTGGTCAAGCTTTCTAAATCAAACTCCTTTTCATTATTAGAGTTTCTTTCAAAAATCTTAATATCCTTTTTCTTATTTATCCTATATAACCACTCTTCTTTGACTTGGAAGTTATTGAAAACAAATCCATAAGCATAGTTCTTACCCTTATGTTGTATTTCATATTCAATCCTTGAGTCTCTTTCTTCTGTTTTTTTATCTAGCCTAAACTTCGGGTAATCAATCCCTTTATCTATTTCCATACCATTGAGCAAGAAGTCTTGCCCAAACCTTATTGCCTTGACTAGGTTGGACTTACCAGATGCGTTTGCTCCGAATAATACTGAAGTTTTAAGCACAGATATACCATCAATAGGCTCTGTCTTATGCTCTGGCTTTATTCTTTGCATATTTGGTAACATTGAGAAGCTTTGCCTACTATTGAATGACGAAAAATTCTCTATAGAAAATCTTATTAGCATATTAATCCTTGTTTATTTTGCAAAGATAGAGATTTTTTCACTAACTCCTAGCGTTTCCACCAAAAAAATACAGAGTTTTGTTTTCGTTTGTCTCTGAGATTGGTTGCGGTGTAGATTCTCTTGGCGTCTTTCTTGGGTTTTCTAAGGTCTAATTCCACAATATCATAGCCAGTATAAAAGGTTTCGGTAGCGATGGTCATTGGGGTAGGGGTGAAGTCCTGAACCTGCTTAAGTCTATAGCCCAAGCTCCTGGTTTTGTCTACAAGGTTTTGCATATCCCTTAGGGTAGAGCCAGGATGGGAGGAGATGAAATAAGGGATTAGCTCCTGCCTTAGATTATGCCTTTTGTTTAGATAATCAAAGGTTTGTTTTAGCTTAATAAAATCTTCGAAGCTCGACTTCCTCATCTTCTTAAGCACCTTATTCTCCGTATGTTCGGGAGCAACCTTAAGTCTTCCACTAATATGATTAAGGAAGACTGTTTCGAAATATTCTCTAGAATGATTCTTATCTTCACTGTCCTCAATATTATTTACAAACATATCATACCTTATTCCGCTACCAATAAAGGCTTTCTTGATTTTGGGTAGGCTTCTAACCTTTGAGTATAAATCAAGTAGAGGGCCATGGTTATAGTCTAGATTATTACAGATGCAAGGGAATATACATGAAGGCCTAGAGCATTTATAACAAATATCCATGTTCTTACCCCTCATGCCGTACATATTGGCGGAAGGTCCTCCAAGGTCGGAAAGATAGCCTTTGAAGTCTTCCATATCAGACACTTCCCTAACCTCTCTTAGGATTGACTCCTCTGACCTTGAGATAATCTGCTTGCCTTGGTGGGCTGATATAGTACAGAAAGAACATCCTCCAAAGCATCCCCTATGAATATTAATCGAATGCTTAATCATCTCATAAGCAGGGATATTCCCACGTCTTGCATATCTTGGATGAGGTAGCCTCATATATGGTAGGTCGAAGCTCTTGTCCAAATCCTTAGACGAGAACTCAGGGTCGGAAGGATTGATAATAATATAGTCCTTACCGTGTTTTTGAATCAATCTTTCGCCATGAATCTTATTGGAGTTATCCTCAATCATCTTTATTGAGACTGCCTGCATATACCTATCTTTCTTGCAGTCTTCAAATGAAGGAAGGTGGTTATTAGTAAAAGACTTAGGGTCGTTACTATCTTTATTAATCATCTTATCTAGCTCAGCCTTATCAACCCTAAACCCAAGCTGGTAAGCGTCGTATAGGTCCTCAACACTTCCACCACTACTCAACTTATTAGCAATCTCAATAATAGCCTTTTCACCCATACCGTGAACAAGGATATCGGCCTTGCTATCAATAAGTATTGAAGGCTTTAGGCTATCCGACCAATAATCATAGTGGGCATTCCTCCTCATACTAGCCTCAATACCACCAATAACTATCAAAGAGTCGGGATATAATTCCCTAATAATATTAGAATAAACAGTAGTAGCATAGTCGGGCCTAAACCCTGCCTCATCGCCGGGAGTATATGCATCGTCAGATCGAAGCCTTTTCATTGCGGTATAATGATTGACCATAGAGTCCATATTGCCTGAGCTAATTCCAAAGAATAGCCTTGGCTTTCCAAGCTTCTTAAAGTCCCTAAGGTCGTCCCTCCAATTGGGCTGAGGAAGTATAGCAACCCTATAGCCTTCTGCTTCAAGGGTGCGAGCAATCACTGCATGGCCAAAACCAGGGTGGTCCACATAGGCATCACCAGTTATAATGATGATATCTACATAGTCCCACCCTCGCTGTTCTAGTTCCTTATTGGAAATAGGTAAGAACCTCATTTCTTAAGGAAGTCCACACTCTTATTCATTAATGTGAACATTATTTCATCGTCTCCAACAAAGTTTACATGTTTACGATACTCGCTAACAAAGTCCTCAATGGTTTTCGAAGACTTAAGACCGGTTATTTCTCTTCTAAAGTCCAGGGCTTGAGCAGCATTAAACAACTCAATTGCCAGCACTCTCTCCGTATTATTCACCACTCTATAAAGCTTGGTAGCAGCGTTGGAACCAAAAGATACGTGGTCTTCCTGGCCCTGTGAAGAGTCGATGGTATCCACAGATGCTGGAGTACAGAGCTGTTTGGATTGAGACACAATAGAAGCCTGAGTATATTGCGGAATCATAAAGCCTGAGTTAAGACCAGGATTAGCAACTAGGAAGGAAGGTAGACCCCTCTTACCACCCGTTAGCTGATAGGTTCTTCTTTCAGAAATAGAGCCAAGCTCAGCCAGAGCAATAGCCAAAAAGTCTAGGTTGATTGCAAGAGGCTGACCGTGGAAATTGCCAGCAGACACCACTAGGTCTTCATCTGGGAACACCGTAGGATTATCAGTAGCTGAATTAATCTCAGTAGTAATCACAGAAGCCACCCAATCAATAGCGTCCTTGGATGCACCATGGACCTGAGGAACACATCTAAACGAATAAGGGTCTTGAACATGGGCTTTATTTTGCTTAGCAATCTCACTACCGTCCAATATCTCTCTTATTCTTCTAGCAGTTTCAATCTGACCATTATGAGGTCTTACCTGATGCACATGGTCGGTAAAAGGCTCGGTCCTACCATCGAATCCCTCAAGAGATACACACATAATCTTATCTGCAAGAGCAGAAAGCTTATAGGCCTTTAGAACAGACCAAACCGCATAAGACACCATAAATTGAGTGCCGTTTAATAAAGCTAAACCTTCCTTAGATTCCAGCTCAATAGCCTCCCAACCAAACTTCTTATTAAGCTCCTCACCGCTTATTCTCTCACCATTATAGTCCACCTCACCAAGTCCTAGAAGAGGAAGAGAAAGATGGGCAAGAGGTGCTAGGTCGCCCGATGCACCCATAGAGCCTTGCTCATACACAATAGGGTAGATATCATTATTATAGAACTCAATCAATCTCTCAACAGTCTTAAGCTGAACACCCGAATTGCCATAGGATAAGGATTGAACCTTGGTGAAAAGCATAAGCTTTACAATCTCCTTAGGTACTTCATCACCCATACCGCAGGCATGG